>UMHZ01030058.1_pt1 | contig 16815 bp, 18 predicted proteins | sample 1965671 | NCBI WGS metagenome assembly UMHZ01 (sample SAMEA4836111, study PRJEB28245) | human gut metagenome | biome: gut microbiome; material: fecal sample | place: Denmark | collected 2008 | reverse complement strand
GTGTCTGATACAGGCTGGAAAAGCCGCAGACAGAGATTTTGAAATGATGGAAAGGAGAAAGAAATAATGAATTTCGGACAGAACTTATACAACTGGTTTTTATCTAACGCACAGAGCTTGGTGCTTATGGCAATCGCTGTTATCGGGGTGTATCTTGGTTTCAAGCGTGAGTTTTCCAAACTTATCGGCTTTCTGGTGATTGCCTTAATCGCTGTCGGCTTGGTGTTCAATGCTGCTGGCGTGAAAGACGTACTGTTACAGTTATTCAACAAGATTATCGGTGCGTAGGAATCATCAGTTTGCGGACACGCAAACTTACCTTTCCCCCTATGGGAGTTCGGGCATAGGGGGAATGAAAAGGGGGTGACGGAATGGTACACAAATAAATACCCGAACGCTGTCAACTATAAAATTGAAAACAAGAAAAATGGAGGTTATATTGAAAACAGATATTTTTGAGGATATGAAAGAGCTGGTCGGCTGTGACAATATTTCTGATTTGCCCTACCGTAAACGTGCGGTCTGGGAAGAAATCAAACGACAATCACCGCTAACATACCCGAAAGAACAATTAGAAAAATTCTCTCATTATGTATTCGGCGTAGATTATGCTGTTGTAATGGGAATACTGGAAATGAAGAAAGGAAGTGACAAACCTTGTACGAAATGCGAATCTACCTTTTAAACAATACCAAACCTTACCGTGACGGTGACGAGGAATACGCTGGTGAATGGTTCAACTGCCCTGTGGAGTTTGAGGAAGTCAGAGAAAAACTCGGTGTGGAACATGAAGAACAGATTGAGATTGCAGACTATGAGCTGCCCTTTGATGTACACAGCAATATGCCGCTTTGGGAAATCAACGCCAACTGCCGCATGGTTCTTGAAATGGAGGGTACGCCTGTCGGTAATGAAATGAAAGCCATTCAGCAGAAATGGTTTGCCAGCTTTGATGAATTTATCGACCACAGGGACGAGATACGTTTCTATGATGTGGGCGACGGTGCGGCACTGGCAGAATACCTTATCCGTGAGGAAAATATTTTCGGTGAGATTCCCCACGAACTGTTAAAACATATCGACTATAACTCCTACGGAAACGAGCTGGAAATGGACGACAGATACCTTTTCACAACGAGCGGCGTATTCCGCTATCAGTAAAGGGGTGATGTGGTATCGAAGAAATGCAGGTTTATGTTGCCAATCTCGGCAAATACAATGAGGGTGAGCTTGTGGGTGCGTGGTTTACACCGCCCATTGATTATGATGAAATGGCAGAACGTATCGGTTTGAATGACGAATACGAGGAATACGCAATCCATGATTACGAGCTGCCCTTTGAGATTGACGAATACACACCGATTGAGGAAGTCAACCGCCTGTGTGAAATGGTGGAGGACTTACCAGAGGATATACAGGACGAGCTTTCAGAACTGCTCTGCTATTTCAGCAGCTTGGAAGAATTATGCGAACACGCAGACGATATTATCCATTATCCCGATTGTGACGATATGACGGACGTTGCCTATTACTTCATAGACGAATGTCAAAGCCTTGGGGAAATCCCTGACAGGATAAGAAGCTACATAGACTATGAAGCATATGGACGTGACCTTGATTTAGAGGGGCGTTTTGTCGTCACCAATCATGGCGTATTTGAATGTCCGTACTAGCAACTACAACTGAATAACATTTTATTGTCAGCCAGTTATGAATCAACTGGTATTTTTTGTATATGCGACGAGGAAAATAGATTCTGTTTGCAGAAATCTATTTGACGACCGCATACAATCCCGAAAAAAGCGTAGCGTTTTCGGTGATTATGCAGCAGCTTGTGAAAACAGGCTGCTGTTTCCATTTAAAGAGAAATCTTCAAAGAAAGGAGCTGTGAAAATTGAAGAAAATCAAAAGCTATACAAGCATATGGAGCGTGGAGAAAGTCATTTATGCAATCAACGACTTTCAGCTCCCGTTTCCTGTCACGTTCAGCCAGATGGCTTGGTTTGTCCTGTCACTGCTTATCGTGATTCTCTTTGGGGAGCTGCCGCCCTTTTCCATGATTGACGGTGCGTTCCTCAAATACTTTGGAATCCCTGTTGCTTTTACTTGGTTCGTATCGCAAAAGACCTTTGATGGGAAGAAGCCGTTTGGATTTTTGAAATCGGCTGTCACCTTTGCCCTACGTCCAAAAGTGACCTATGCAGGAAAAGCCATCAAGCTGAAACATGAAAAATTCAATCCCGTTATTACAGCAGTTAGGAGTGTGATGTATGTTCCCGATTAAATATATAGAAAACAATCTGGTGTTCAACCATGACGGTGAGTGCTTCGCCTACTATGAGCTGACACCTTATAATTATTCGTTCCTGTCACCAGAGGAAAAGTACATGGTGCATGACAGTTTCCGACAGCTTATCGCCCAGAACCGTGACGGGAAAATCCATGCTCTACAGATTGCCACGGAGGACAGCTTACGTGTGGTACAGGAGCGTTCCAAAAAAGGAATCACAGGCAGACTTCGTGAAATAGCCTGTAAAAAAGTAGACGAACAGACCGAAGCGTTGGTTGAAATGATTGGTGAAAATCAGATTGACTACCGCTTTTTTCTTGGCTTCAAGCTGCTGGTGAATGAGGAAGAAATCAATCTGAAAGCCATGCGAAAATCGGCAGCTATGACCTTTGCTGATTTTATCTATGAAGTCAATCACAAGCTCATGGGTGACTTTGTTTCCATGAGTAATGATGAAATCAACCGTTTTATGAAGATGGAAAAACTCTTAGAAAGCAAAATCTCACGCCGCTTTCAGTTCCGAAGGCTTAATAAGAACGATTTCGGTTATCTCTTGGAACATATCTACGGGAATACAGGCGTTGCGTACAGTGATTACAGTTACGATTTACCAGTTAAGAAGCTAAAGCGTGAAACACTGGTGAAGCGATATGACCTTATCAGTCCGACACGCTGTCAGATAACCGAAAACCAGCGATACCTAAAGATTGAGCGTGAAGATCAGACGACGTATGTCGCCTACTTCACGATTAACAATATCGTGGGTGAGCTGGACTTTCCATCTTCGGAAATCTTCTACTACCAACAGCAGCAATTCACATTCCCTGTTTCCACTTCCATGAATGTAGAAATCGTCACCAACAAAAAAGCTCTGACTACGGTTAGGAATAAAAAGAAAGAGCTGAAAGATTTAGATAACCATGCGTGGGAATCCAACAATGAAACAGGAAGTAACGTCATGGACGCTCTGGATTCGGTGAATGAGCTGGAAACGAATTTAGACCAATCCAAAGAATCCATGTATAAGCTGTCCTATGTTATCCGTGTAGCGGCTGACACTCTGGAAGAACTGAAAAGACGCTGTGATGAAGTCAAGGACTTCTATGACGATTTGAACGTCAAGCTGGTTCGCCCGTTCGGGGATATGCTGGGGTTGCATGGTGAATTTATTCCAGCAAGCAGGCGTTACATCAACGATTATATCCAGTATGTCACTTCTGACTTTCTGGCTGGACTTGGATTCGGTGCGACACAGCAGCTTGGGGAAACGGACGGTATCTATATCGGTTATAACCTTGACACAGGGAAAAATGTCTATCTGAAACCCAGCCTTGCAGCACAGGGCGTTAAAGGCTCTGTCACTAATGCGTTGGCTGCCGCTTTTCTTGGTTCGCTCGGTGGTGGAAAGTCATTCTGCAACAATCTGATTATCTATTATGCGGTGCTGTTTGGAGGAAAAGCGGTCATTGTAGACCCGAAATCAGAGCGTGGCAACTGGCAGGAAACATTACCCGATATTGCACATGAAATCAAGATAGTCAACCTTACCAGTGAGGATAAGAACAAAGGACTACTTGACCCGTATGTGATTATGAAGCGTACAAAGGACGCTGAAAGTCTGGCGATTGATATACTTACATTCCTTACAGGTATTTCTTCCCGTGACGGTGAGAAGTTCCCTGTCCTTAGACGTGCAATCCGTTCTGTGACGCAGAGCAAAAAAAGAGGGTTACTCCGTGTCATTGATGAATTGAGGAAAGACGGTTCACCTGTGGCAGAGAATATCGCAGACCATATCGAAAGCATGACGGACTATGACTTTGCACACCTTTTGTTCTCGGACGGTGATGTGGAACAATCCATCAGCTTAGACCGACAATTAAATATCATACAGGTGGCAGACCTTGTACTGCCAGATAAGGACACGACTTTCACGGAATACACCACTATGGAACTGCTTTCGGTAGCTATGCTGATTGTCATTAGTACCTTTGCCTTAGACTTTATCCATTCGGACAGAAGCATTTTCAAGATGGTGGATTTGGACGAAGCGTGGACATTCTTACAGGTGGCACAGGGTAAAGCTCTGTCAAACAAGCTGATTCGTGCTGGTCGTTCCATGAACGCCGCTGTATATTTTGTGACGCAAAACTCTGGTGATGTGGACGACGAAAAAATGAAGAACAATATCGGTCTGAAATTTGCCTTTAGAAGCACAGATATAAAGGAAATCAAGAACACCCTTGAATTTTTCGGTGTGGATAAGGAGGACGAGGGCAACCAGAAGCGACTTAGGGATTTGGAAAACGGACAATGCCTGTTTCAAGATTTATACGGGCGTGTGGGTGTTATCCAGATTCACCCTGTATTCGCCGATTTGTTCCATGCCTTTGACACAAGACCACCAGTACAGACGGAAGAATCGAGGTGAAGCCTATGCGTAAGAAAAAGATAGCTCATTATCTTCTTATCACGCTTGCGGTAATTCTCGGTGTGCTGGTATTCCTGTCAATCACAGGTACGGTGGCTCATGCGGCTGGTCTGGTAGACAATACGGTGAGCGACGCTAACGCCTATTCAAAATATCCATTGGAAAACTACCAGTTGGATTTCTATGTGGATTCGGGTTGGGATTGGCTGCCGTGGAACTGGCTTGACGGTATCGGAAAAAGTATTCAGTACGGACTATACGCTATCACGAACTTTGTCTGGACGGTGAGTTTATATATTTCCAATGCGACGGGATATGTGGTACAGGAAGCCTATAAGCTGGACTTTATCTCTGATACTGCAAGTTCTATCGGTAAGAACATTCAGACGCTTGCAGGTGTCACTTCCAGCGGCTTTTCCAGCGAGGGATTCTATGTGGGATTCCTGCTTATCCTCATTCTGGTAATGGGTATCTATGTCGCCTACACAGGACTTATCAAGAGGGAAACAACAAAGGCGGTTCATGCAGTTATCAATTTCCTTGTGGTGTTTATCCTGTCAGCGTCCTTTATTGCCTACGCTCCAAACTATATCAGTAAAATCAATGACTTTTCCGCTGATATAAGCAGCTCGGCGTTATCACTAGGCACAAAGATTGTGCTGCCCGATTCCAACAGCAAGGGAAAAGACAGTGTGGATTTGATAAGGGATAGTCTATTTTCCATACAGGTGAAACAACCGTGGCTGCTGTTACAGTATGGGGAATCAGATATAGAAACGCTTGGTGCTGACCGTGTGGAAAGCCTGTTATCGGCAAGTCCAGACACGGACGACAGAGAGGACGTTGTTGTTGATGAAATCGAGGACAGGGATAATGCAAATTTAAGTGTCACAAAGACCATGAGCCGATTGGGAACAGTGGTATTTTTGTTTATCTTCAATATCGGAATCTCTATCTTTGTATTCCTGCTTACAGGCATGATGATATTTTCGCAGGTGCTATTTATCATTTACGCTATGTTCCTGCCGATTAGCTTTATTTTATCCATGATACCGACCTATGAGGGCATGGCGAAAAAGGCACTTACAAAGCTGTTTAATACAATCATGCTCCGAGCTGGTATTACGTTGATTATCACAACAGCTTTCAGCATTTCCACTATGTTTTACTCTATATCCTCTGGTTATCCGTTCTTCATGGTGGCATTTTTACAGATAGTCACTTTTGCTGGTATTTACATGAAGCTGGGGGATTTAATGTCCATGTTCAGCTTACAGGCAAACGATACACAGCAGGTTGGCAGACGAATCATGCGACGACCTTATATGTTCCTTAACCGCAGGGCAAGACGGTTGGAGCGTAAAATCGGAAGAACGGTTGCGGCTGGTGCTGCTGGGGGTGTCGCTGGTGCTGCAATAGCTTCTAACAGCCGCAAGGCTGATACAGGAAACCATAGCAGACCGAACCATGATACCCAAAGCTCTGATACTTCCAGCTTGGGAAAACGTGCTAGGGCAAAGGTCGGAGCTGTCCTTGACAGTAAAGACCGTATCAAGGATAAGGCACAATCTGTCAAGCAGCAGATTAGGGATATACCGACACAGGCACAGTATGCGGTACATAGCGGCGTAAGCCAGATACAGGAAAATGTATCCGACTTCAAGCGTGGCATTGTGGAAGAAAAAGCGACCAGAAAACAGGGTCGTGCAGAAAAGCAGGATAAGCACCGACAGACGGTTGCGGAAAAACGTATGGAACTGGAAAAAGCGAAGCAAAGCACAGGATCAGTGACAAAAGGAACTGCCCCTGTGCATGAGCGACCAGTGACAACGCCTGTATCTGCAAAAGCAGCTCCACAGGCGGCAGCTTCTAAGCAGGAGCAAACGGTCAAGGAACGTCCTGCCACTGTTACAAGGGAGCAATCTTCTGTAAAGAAAGAGCCTGTTATGAAGCAACAGGATAATGTAAGGACACAGGTTATCAGAGAATCTTCATCACCATCGGCAAACAAACAATCTGCTCCTGTTGATAGTTCTACCCGTCAGACCGTGCAACGCCAGAAACAGACAAAGACCATACAGAAGAAGAATGTCACGAAATCCACCGTGAACAAGACCGCCCACAGGAAAGGAAGTAAGAAATGAAGCTAAGGCATTTAGCGGTATTCGGTGGGATTTTTACGGTGATTATCTGTCTGCTTTTGTTTCTGTTTATCGTGACCGCTGATGATGAAGAAAGCAGCACTCCCCACTATGATTTTTCTGGAATGAACTTGTCAGAGGAAGTGCTGAAACATCAGCCGGCGGTAGAAAAATATGCAAAGGAATACGGAATCTCGGACTATGTGAATTATCTGCTTGCCATCATGCAGGTGGAATCCGGCGGCACGGTAGCGGACGTTATGCAATCGTCAGAATCACTCGGCTTGCCGCCTAATTCCCTTTCCACGGAGAAATCCATCAAACAGGGGTGTAAATACTTTTCGGAGCTTTTGAAATCCGCTGAAGCAAAAGGCTGTGATATTAACACGGTGGTACAAGCCTATAACTATGGCGGCGGCTTCATTGATTACGTTGCCAGTCATGGCAAGAAATATACTTTTGATTTAGCGGTGAGCTTTGCAAGGGATAAATCGGGCGGTGTCAAAGTCACCTATAAAAATGAGATTGCCATTAAGGAAAATGGCGGCTGGCGTTATAAGTACGGGAATATGTTTTATGTCCGTCTGGTGAACCAATATTTAGCTGTTCCCAATTTCAGTGACGCTACCGCACAGGCAATCTTCAATGAAGCGTTGAAGTATCAAGGCTGGAAATATGTCTATGGCGGCAGCAATCCAAACACCAGCTTTGATTGTTCTGGTCTGGTTCAGTGGTGCTATGGAAAGGCTGGTATCAGCTTACCCCGTACCGCACAGGCACAGTATGACGCTACGCAGCACATACCGCTGTCACAGGCGAAAGCTGGTGACTTGGTATTCTTCCACTCGACCTATAACGCTGGAACATATGTAACACACGTCGGTATCTATGCAGGAAACAACAGAATGTATCACGCTGGAAATCCTATCGGATATGCAGATTTAACAGGCTCGTACTGGCAGCAACACCTGATTGGTGCTGGACAGGTGAAAACAAAATAAGAAAGGAATGGTACTATGATATTTAAGAAAAAGGATAAGGAATCGAAACCAAAAAAAGAAAGACACGTGCCTGTGCTGAAAGTCGGCACACACAAGAAAACTGTGATTGCCTTATGGCTGGTACTGATTGCAAGCGTCAGCTTTGGAGTGTATAAGAATTTCACTGCTATTGATATGCACACGGTACATGAAAAAGAAGTCATTGAGCAGCGTATCATTGACACTAACAAGATAGAGAACTTTGTCAAAGACTTTGCTTTAGTCTACTATTCTTGGAGCAATACGCAGGAATCCATTGATAAAAGAACCGCAGCAATCAATAACTATCTGACAAAGAGCTTGCAGGATTTGAATGTTGATACTGTCCGTGCAGATATACCTACAAGCGTGGCGGTTACGGACGTAAAGATTTGGGATATTGAACAGGCTGGAACAGACGATTTTATTGTGACCTATTCGGTAGACCAGACCGTGACAGAGGGTGAAACATCAATCGGTTACACTTCTGCTTACATGGTAGTGGTTCATGTAGATGGTAGCGGAAACATGGTTATCACACAGAATCCGACCATCAGCAGCACACCGACAAAATCCAGCTATGAACCAAAAGCAAAGGAATCTGACGGAACGGTGGACGCTGCCACTACAGAGGAAGTGACAGAGTTTTTGGAAACATTCTTCAAGCTGTACCCTACCGCTACGGAAAAAGAGCTTACCTACTATGTATCTGGAAATGTGCTTGAACCTGTAAACTGTGATTATCTGTTTTCGGAACTGGTAAATCCTGTCTTCATCAAAGATGGTGAACAGGTCAAAGTGTCGGTATCTGTGAAGTATCTCGACCAGAGAACAAAGGCAACGCAGATTTCACAGTTCGATTTGACGCTGCAAAAAGATAGTAACTGGAAGATTGTAGGATAATATGATGAAAGGCTTGTACTTCATACTTGTATGATCTGCAAGCCTTTTTGTAGTTGAAATAACAATATTATTTGCCTATTCCAAATGAACGCAATATAATTAAAAGTAATTGTGAAAATGGAGGTAAAGCAAAATGAAAATATTATTAGTTGAAGATGATATAGAAATTAGTACAATGCTAAAAAATTTTTTGATAACAGAAAATTTTGAAGTTATCACAGCGTTAGATGGGGAAAGTGCTTGTGAAAAATTCTTTTCAGATAATTTTAGTTTGGTATTACTTGATTTAATGATACCAAAAATGAATGGTATAGAGGTTATGAGTAAAATCAGAGAACATAACACAGTACCTATCATTATTATTTCTGCAAAAGATACTGATTCTGATAAAACGCTTGGCTTGGGATTGGGAGCAGATGATTATATTACAAAGCCTTTTTCTGTCACAGAAGTATTGGCACGAATTAAGGCAAATATCAGAAGAAGTACACAATACACTATGGGTACTTCTATGGAACAGCCAGTTATTACACAAGGCGTTCTTAGCATGAATCTTAATGATTACTCTGTAAAGAAAAATGGAAAAGAAATTGAACTTACTGCAAAAGAATTTGAAATTTTAAAGTTATTATTACAGAATCCGAAAAAAGTATACACAAAGGAACAGATTTATTCCCTTGTATGGAATGACGCATATTTAGGTGATGAAAATGCTGTAAATGTTCATATCAGCAGACTAAGAACTAAAATCGAAGATAACCCCCGTGACCCACAATATATTATTACTGTCTGGGGAATCGGATATAAGTTAGGAGATTTTAAAGAATGAGTGATAAAACAATTATTTTCTTTTTGGTGCTTACGATTATTATGTTGCTTCTCATTATTATGTATCAACGCTTCGTATTCACCAGAGGAATACAAACGAAATTAAAACAAATAAGTGAGAAGTTAGAAGAAATTTTAGAAACTGGTAGCGACGAAAAAGTTATGGTATTCACAGACAATAAGGTTTTAATGGAATTGGGTGGACAAATTAACCGTCTTTTGATTGACCGTCAAAAGATAAAAGCTGACTTTAAAAGAGAAGAAATTTCTTCAAAGAAAATGTTGGCAAATATCTCCCATGATATAAAAACGCCTTTAACTGTCATATTAGGATATTTAGAAATATTGCGTCTTGGCAATGCAGATAATGAAATGTTAAAGAAAGTAGAATCAAAGGCAAAACAGGTAATGGACTTAATCAATCAGTTTTTTACTCTTGCAAAATTAGAAGCTGGCGACACAAATATAAATCTCTGCAAAATTAACATTAACGAACTATGCAGAGAAAACGTATTAAGTTTCTATGATATTTTATTGCAAAAAGATTTTACCGTTGATATATCAATTCCCGAAACAACAATTTTCGTACAAGGTGACAAAGACGCACTTCAAAGAATCCTTTTCAATTTAATATCTAATGTAATACGTTATGGAAATGACGGTAAATATTTGGGGATATTTTTACGTGAAGATAAGGCAAATGTTTATATTGATGTAACCGATAAAGGAAAAGGAATAAAAAAGGAATTTGCTTCTAACGTATTTGACCGTCTATATACAATGGAAGATTCCAGAAATCGTGAAATACAAGGAAACGGTCTTGGTTTGACTATCGCTAAGAATCTTGCAGTACAGTTAGACGGAGATATTTTCTTAGATAGTATACCAAATATCAAAACTACTTTTACTGTAAAATTGAAAAAAATAAGCTACTAAATATGCCATGAAAGAAATTCGTAAGAATTAGTCAAGAGTTTTGAAAATCTATACTATTACAATGATATTCAGAAAGGAGGCAATGAAATATGTCTTACATTTTGCAAACTAACCATCTAACAAAAATCATAGATGGCAAAGAATTAGTTACTGATGTGAATATCCATGTAAAAAAAGGAGAAATCTACGGATTCTTAGGTCCTAATGGAGCTGGAAAAACTACGGTGATGAAAATGATTACAAACCTTTGGAAACCAACCAAAGGAACTGTTGAGCTTTTCGGAAAAACGTTGGAAACAACTTCTTATGAAGTATTAAAGCGTATGGGAAGTATTATAGAATTTCCTACATTTTATGAACATATGAGCGGAAAAGATAATTTGCAGCTTCATTGTGAATACATGGGATATTATAACAAAGGTAGTATTGATGAAGTTTTGGAAATGCTTAATCTTAGAGAAGCAGCAAATAAACCAGTAAAAAGCTATTCTTTGGGAATGAAACAAAGGTTAGGTATTGCCCGTGCAATTTTGTGTAAACCAGAGTTAGTTGTTCTTGATGAACCAACAAATGGATTAGACCCTGCTGGAATGAAACAACTCAGAGATTTATTCAAAATGCTATGCTCAGAGTATGGTATTACATTGATTATATCCAGCCATCTTCTTTCTGAGATTGAGAGTATTGCAGATACAATCGGTGTTATCAATCATGGAAAAATGATGAAAGAAATTTCCATGAAAGAAATTTCTGAAATGAACACAGCCTATATCGAACTTGCTGCCACAGACACCAAAAAAGCTGCTTACGTACTGGCTGAAAAGATGGAATTGAATAACTTCAAGATTATTGATGATTTAAAAATCCGCATATATGAGGTAAATGTTACTACACAAGAAATTTCAAAAGAGCTGATGTTGAATGATGTAGAGATAATCTCTATCAATAAGCACACAGAAACATTGGAAGATTATTTCTTAAAAATGACAGCGGAGGTGGGAAAATAATGTTAAAGTTAATCAAACTTGAATGGAAGAAAAACAACATTGGAAAATATATCCGCAATGCGATTATTATGGCTGCTCTGCTTTGCTTATTTGTTTTTGCACTGGCATTTTTAGGTATTGCGAATGACCCAGACGGAACACTGGACGCTGCTCCGGGAACAAATACAATTTCCTCACCTATAGAATTGTTTACAAGCATGACATTTCTTATTTTTACCAGTGTGATGTTAGCGTCATTTATTGTAAGTGCCTACAAAAATAAGACTATGAATTTAATGTTTTCTTATCCCATTAAACGACAAAAAATATTAGCTTCTCAAATGCTGGCTGTATGGTCATTTAATTTTGTTGCTTTGATATTAACAAAATTAGCTATCTATATGTGTGTATTTATCGGAGCTAAATTCATGCAATCGTCTTTTGCTATTGATTTTGATATTGGCAGTTTATCATTCTATATTCAACTGATACTTAAATCAGTAGTAATTGTGAGTATGAGTTTTATCGCTTTGTTTGTGGGAATGGCAATGAAGTCCTCAAAGGCAACTATTATTACATCATTTTTACTTATTTTCCTCACTCAAGCGAATGTTGGTGACTTCACATTAGCAAATAACGCAATATTCCCTATTGTCTTAACTATTATATCTTTAGGCTTTGCTGTTTTGTCAGTATATAATGCAGAAAGTAAAGATTTACTATAGGGGGTGCGTATGAGTATAAAAAAATTATTCTTAATAGGGGTCTTAGGACTAAGTTTCTGCATGACTGGTTGTGGAAACGGACAGAAAGTTGATTCCGAAAAAGAATTTTCTACTAATGATATTTCTGAAATAGTTATAAATAATTCTTCATGGAATTTAAAAATATTGGCTTCTAGCGATGATAAAATTCACGTTAGTTATGATGGAAAAATTGAAGATGGGGTTAGTAATATACAGATATTACAAAATGAAAGTCAATTAGTTATACAACAGGATACGACTTCCTCTAAAAATATTGCAACACAATTTTCCTTTGGAAAAGCTGGCAAAATTACTCTTTATATTCCGAAAAACACTGTGCTGCCATTGGATATTAACAATGGTTCTGGTGATATGGAAATTGAAGCTGTCAATCTTTCTGATTTTACTATGGAAAATGATTCTGGTTATGTATCTATGTCAGATTTGGTTATAGAAAACGCTAAAATAGGTTTAGATTCAGGTGATATTAAGATTACAGGCAGTTCATGCTCTGATTGTGATATTCAGACAAAATCAGCATATGTTACCGTTAAAAAGACTGTTACCAAAAAAGCTGCAATTTTAACTGACGCTGGCGAAGTAAATATAAGTGGTATAAGCGATTATACTTCTCTATCCATAGAAACAGGTTCTGGCGATATAACTATATCGCATGAAACACAGCCAGACAATTTATCTTATAATGTATCCAGTGGTTCAGATGATGTTACAATGCAACTTCAAAATGCTAAATCTACTACTGACACCGCAGGTTGTAAACAGGGAAGTATTGGTAAGGGAAAATGTTCTTTATCAGTTATGAGCGACAGTGGAACAATATCAATAAAGTAATGTTTGCTAAGAAAGTGGAGGAAAATCAATCCTCCACTTTCTTAGATTTTAGGATACCATCAGCAACACTTTCCATGATAACTAAATCCTTATCAGACAAGTTATCAAGCTGTCTTTCCAACTGCATTCTTCTGGTACTTTTCACCAGATCAGAAGCAGGCAGGAAAAAAGCGTCTGCTGATACATTCAATAAATGAACAAGGTCATAGAATACCTGTAAACTTGGGTGCTGCCCTTTGTTTTCAATATTTGTCAGATAACGTGGGTCAATCTCAATCATAGCTCCCACCTGTTCACGGGTAAGACCTTGTTTCATACGAGCTTCTTTGATTGCAAGACCAAAAGCTCTAAAATCGTACTTATCTTCTTTTTTACGCATATGTAATCACCTCACTACATTTTACTGTTCCTGTTGATTTTCTAACAGGTATAGAAAAACGTATCATATGGTTTGTCAGTTCCTATTATGCGTAAAGTAATTAACAATAGTGCTGCATAGCGGTAAATAAAAAAAACCGTTATCGACAGTACCGTTTTTGCATGTCAAAAAATTATCTTTGTTTAGATGGCGGTTTGGAAAGCCGCCGTTTTCTTTTTCCATCAGCGAAAAACAGTATATTGGTTTTGGTTTAGCGGCTCTGGGAGGTAGCCGCATTGATAGACCTGTGTAACCGACAATTTTTGATATATCCGTTATTGTCAAAAAAATCTTAGCTTTCAAAGCGGCACAATATACCCTTGAATGTGGTTTTTTACATTACATAGCAGGAACAATTATTAAAGCACAAGAACAGCATTTCTTTCATGCTCTTGTGCTTTTTTGCTGTTTAAAAAATTTTTTCAAATTCTTTTCTGAAAACGCAACAAATAGCTGCTGCGTGGGTAGCTACTGTGCGGAAAGGGGGATAGAGGGAAAACAACCCTCATCTACTCTCACGCAGAAAGGAGGTGAAAAACTATGAAGTCATCTTCTTTCGAGCAGGCGATTCAAGCACAGTTTGATTGCCTTACGAAGAAAGTCATTAAAAGAGCAGCGTTGAAGTATAAACGTGGTATTTCAAGACGCTTGCAGCATGAAGTTCCATTCTCCGAGATTTCGGATTTGGAATTGAATAAAGCTGGCGTTTATGACAGGTATTCCAGCGATTATACAGCGTTCAATGTTCTTGGCATGGAAGTACAGGTATCTGACGACCAGTTAAGCAAAGCACTCAAATGTTTACCAGAGAGAAAACGCAATATCATTTTGTTGTCATACTTTATGGATATGTCTGACGCAGAAATCGGGGAGCTTATGAACGTGGTACGCACCACTGTTTACCGCCACAGGACAAGCACTCTGGAAGAATTACGAAAAATGATGGAGGAGGAATAACCGTGGATAACAACCAGAAACACATACCCTTTGCTGTGATTGTGGCGGCAACCAATGGTGATGAAGCTGCCATACAGGAAATCTTGAAATTCTATGACGGGTACATATCAAAGTTGAGCTTACGCCAGTTATATGACGAATATGGAAACATCTACATGGTGGTGGATTCTGAATTGAAAGGCAGAATACAGGCGGCGGTCATGGATATGATTGCAAACTTTGAGATTATTGTAATTTAACCATTCTGACGGGCGGAGCTTTTACCCCTTTCCCCTGCTCCGCTTGTCAATCTATGAAAGTCCATTATTTCAGATAGTGGATTTTCATAGACTGGCAAATACAGTCAAGGGTTCTTTGACAACTGAATAAAGCAGATAGATACGTTAGATATGCAGCGAGCCAGCGGAAACTGCACGCCATGACCTTTTGAGATAAAGTGAGCGATTCCTGTAATGTTCCGCAGGCAACTGTTGGAAAGGTTGCAGCCATGACCTGTATATCTGGATAATGATACACCCGTATGACACGGTTCACCCATCAGAATGGGAAAGGTGAAAGTCCTGTGGAGCTTGCCAGAGCCATCTACCTGCTTCTTACGACACACAGTAAAGGAGGTGCTGCATTATGAATAATAATACTGATGTGCCTATCTGGGAAAAATACACGCTTACTATTGAAGAAGCGTCAAAATATTTCCGTATCGGGGAAAAGAAACTGCGTAAGATTGCGGAGGAAAACCAGACCGCAAGCTGGGTGATTATGAATGGAAACCGTGTCCAGATAAAGCGTAAACAATTTGAAAAAATCATTGATTCTCTGGACGTAATATGATGAAAAACAGCCGAAAATATGGTATAATATACGTATATCGTATCAAGGCTCATTCCAGTATGGAAAGGAGCTTTACATCATGTCAGAGAAAAGACGGGATAATAAAGGTCGCATTTTAAGAACTGGAGAGAGCCAGAGAAAAGACGGAAGATACGCATATAAATACATGGACGCAAACGGTAAACCGCAATTCGTGTATGCTTGGAAATTAACTGCCACGGATAAGACACCAGCAGGAAAACGTGACGATATTTCATTGAGGGAAAAGGTCAAAGAGATACAGAAAGACCTTGACGACGGTATCGACACAATCGGTAAGAAAATGACGGTCTGCCAGCTTTATGAAAAGCAGATAGGTCATAGAAAGAATGTCAAGCGTAACACGGAAAAAGGTCGCCAGCACCTTATGAACATTCTGAAAAATGATTCACTCGGAGCTAGGAGCATTGACAGCGTGAAGCTGTCGGACGCTAAAGAATGGGTAATCAGAATGAATGAGAAAGGCTTTGCCTATAAGACTATCAGCAATTACAAGCGTTCTCTGAAAGCAGCGTTTTACACAGCAATCGAGGACGATTGTATCAGAAAGAATCCGTTTAACTTCGCCTTGAATACCGTTCTGGAAGATGATACAGAACCAAAGGCGGCATTGACACAGGAGCAGGAAGAAAAGCTGCTGGACTTTGCAAGAAGTGATAAGGTCTACCAGAAGTATGTTGATGAAATTATCATACTGTTGGGAACTGGACTTCGCATTTCTGAGTTTTGCGGATTAACTGACAATCTGGATTTTGAAAACAGGATAATCAATGTAGACCATCAGTTATTGAAAGATTCACAGGTCGGCTATTACATTGAAACTCCAAAAACAAAAAACGGTGTCAGACAGATTCCAATGAGCGAGAACGTCTATCAGGCATTGAAACGGGTAATTAAAAACCGTGGAAAGGCTGAGCCGATTATCATTGACGGTTACAGAAACTTCCTGTTCCTCAATCAGAATGGCTATCCAAAGGTGGCGTGTAATTATACGGGTATGTTAAAAGGTCTTGTGAAGAAATATAACAAGTACCATGAGGAAGAATTACCAAACATCACTCCCCATACTCTAAGACATACGTTTTGTACACGCTTTGCCAACGCAGGAATGAACCCGAAAGCATTACAGTACATCATGGGTCATTCAAACATCAGCATGACATTGAACTATTACGCCCATGCTACATTCGATTCCGCAAAATCGGAAATGGAAAGGTTGATTGCATAAGTAGTAAAAGGAATGTTTTACTACACTTTTACTACTTTTGATTGCAATTTCATACCTAGAAATGCCGAGATATGCAAGGTATCTTCCGAAACAAAAAACGTCGGAAAAGCCCATAAATACAGGCTAAACCGACATTTACCAACTTATGAAAAGATAATCAAAAATTTAGAGAGTATGAAACTTTTTCTGTAAAATAATGTTTATAAGGTT
>UMHZ01076221.1_pt1 | contig 17075 bp, 9 predicted proteins | sample 1965671 | NCBI WGS metagenome assembly UMHZ01 (sample SAMEA4836111, study PRJEB28245) | human gut metagenome | biome: gut microbiome; material: fecal sample | place: Denmark | collected 2008 | reverse complement strand
TTGAGATTGCCATTGAGATTGCTTGCGGATTTTAGGTTTAATAGAAAAAACTTGTTTTAAGAATCTTTTTGTATTTTAGCCCCCAGAAAAAGGAACGCACATCGAAAATAAGATATATTAAGGTATTTCGATTACGTGGAATATAGGTTGATACCAATTTTTTAAACGCAGATATTTAAATTTATTAATTTTATGAACAACGCTTTACTGAAGGACAGTCTCATTGCAAAGTCAATAGACCGTCAGACGCGGAGGGTGTTTTCTAAGTCCGGTCTTATAGCTGGATTATGTATTTCTTCCCTCGTTCCAACGTATGCTACTCCTACCGAAGTAGATGCAGCGAAAGCAGTGAATGAAAGTGTTATGGCAGCCCAGCAGAATAAAAAAGTGACGGGTGTAGTAACAGACAGTGCAGGACAACCTATTCCGGGTGCCAATGTATTGCAGAAAGGAACCACTAACGGTGCTATTACCGATATGGACGGTAAGTATACTCTGAATGTTCCTAAAAACGCTACTTTGGTTGTTTCTTTTATAGGTTATGCTACGAAAGAAATTAAAGTGAATAACCAAAACGTGATAAACGTAAGTTTGTCTGAAGATGCCATCGGTCTGGATGAAGTCGTTGCCATCGGTTATGGTTACGTTAAAAAGAAAGACTTGACAGGCGCCGTTTCTACTGTATCGGCTAAGGATATGGTGTTGGGCGGTACGGTAAGCAACGCAGCGCAAGCACTACAAGGCAAAACAGCAGGTGTACAGGTATCACAAAGTTCTAAGGCTCCGGGCGGTACAATCTCGGTACGTGTACGTGGTAGCAACTCAATTTCATCTACTAACGAACCTCTTTATGTAGTAGATGGTTTCCCTTCATCAGAAGGTCTTAACTTAAACCCCAATGATATTGAATCAATGCAGATCCTTAAGGATGCGTCGGCTACGGCTATCTATGGTGCGCGTGGTGCCAACGGTGTTGTATTGATCACAACTAAAAGAGGTAAGGCTGGAGAAAACAAGATTTCTTATAGCGGTTATCTGGGTGCTCAGAAAATTGATAATCCGTTCGACTTTATCAACGCTAAGGATTACATGAACTTGCAGAATGCCTTGTATCAGGAAATCGATGGTCAGGAAGGTAATCCTAATGGTGCTTATACTCCGTCGCAGTTGCAGTCGAATGTAGATACTGACTGGCTTGATGTTTGTACTCGCACAGCTTTGGTACAAGACCATAACGTTCAGTTCCGCGGAGGTTCTGAAAAGACTAAGGTTTTGACCAGCTTGGGATATTACAAGCAAGAAGGTGTATTGTAGAATACCGACTTTAACCGTATCTCAGGTCGTATTAATGTAGACCAGACTATCAATGACTACATTAAGGCTGGCGCTACCATGTATGCTCACCGTGAGAAATCAAACTCACAGACTTATAGCGGTAACATCTTGGGCGAGAACGTTATGTTGAGCGTCATGACTTACGACCCTACCGTTAAGGCTTATAACGAAGATGGTAGTTACGGACGTGTTCCGGGCGGTCGTGGTGATAACCCGTTGGCTAACTTGCTTGAACGTAAGAAAGAAGTGGTAAACGATAAGTTCAACGGTACCGCTTTCATCGAACTTACTCCGTTCAAGGGATTCACGGCTAAGGCATCAGCAGGTGTTGAATTGCTGCATAACTTCAAAGGCTCTTACTTGCCACAGTCTACTACTTATGCCGGCGAAATTGAAGGTGGTGTTGCTTCATCATACGATTTTAGAGCAACCCGTCAGGTATTCGAAGGAACATTGAATTATATGAAGACCTTTGGTCGCATTCACGATTTGAATGTGATGTTAGGATACTCTTACGAAAAGTATTCTTCAGAATCTCGCTCTATAAACGGTAAAGGTTTCTCTACAGACTTATTCCAATGGAACAACTTGGGAGCCGCTTCTATCAAGACTGTTTCTTCTGCGAAGACTGAAAATATCTTGGCTTCTTTCTTTGGCCGTATCAATTACACATTGAACAATAAATACTTGGCTACAGTAACTGTACGTCGTGATGGTTCTTCTCGATTCGGTACTGAAAACCATTGGGGAACATTCCCGTCAGGTTCTTTGGCTTGGCGTGCCAGCGAAGAAGACTTCATCAAGAACTTGGGCGTATTCAGTAACTTGAAAGTACGTGCCGGATATGGTGTTACAGGTAACGAACGTATCGGTGACTATGCATCTTATGCATTGGTTTCTACTTCACACGTTACATTAGACGGAGCTAACAACACTCCTGGTACTCACCTTAGCCAGAGCAGCCCTGAAAACTCTAAGTTGAAATGGGAAACTACTACTCAGTACAACGTGGGTCTTGATATGGGATTCTTGAACGACCGCTTGTCTGTAACAGTAGATGCATACTGGAAAAAGACTAAAGACTTGTTGCTGAAAGTATCTTTGCCTTATTATACAGGCTTTACTTCTGGTCAGCAGAATGTAGGTGCTATCTCTAACAAGGGTGTTGAAATCGATATCACTTCTCATAACTTGACTGGAAAGTTCGTTTGGGATACCAAATTCAACATGGCGTTCAACCGCAATAAGGTTTTGGACTTGGGTAGCAACGGAGATATCCGTATCACATCGGCTAAGCCTCTTGGTACTGTATCAGAGAACGCTTACGCTATAGTTCGCGAAGGTGAATCTTTGGGATCTTTGTACGGATGGAAATACATCGGCGTATTGCAGGAAGGCGAAACTTACAAACCGCAGCCTAACTCTAAACCGGGTGACCCGAAATTTGAAGATGTAACCGGCGACGGTAGAATCGACGCTGACGACCGTACTATCATCGGTAACGCTAATCCGGATGTAATTTTCGGTTTGACCAATACATTCGCTTGGAAAGGATTCGATGCATCTATTTTCTTCCAAGGCTCTATCGGCAACGATTTGTTGAACATGACCCGTATGAACCTTGAATGGAAGCGTACTACAGACGCTTTGAACCGTTGGACTCCTACAAATACAAATACCGATATTCCGCGTAACGGTTTCTATTATTCAAAATATGGAGGCTACGTAAACGACCACTTTGTAGAAGACGCTTCATTCGTTCGTCTGAAGAACTTGACTATCGGTTACACTATTCCGTTCAAGAAAGTGGTAAGCTCATGCCGAGTATACTTCTCTGCCGAAAACTTGTTCACTATCACCGGCTACTCTGGTTGGGATCCTGAAGTAGATACTAAGGCAAACGAAGCAGCTCAGTCGGGTGGAAGCCAGCAGACAGCTAACGCTGGTGCCGGTATGGACTTTAACGCTTATCCGGCTATGCGTACTTATACCATTGGTTTGAATATTACATTCTAATAAAAAAGGAGAATCAAGAAATGAAATACAAGAAATATATATTAGGTCTGGCTACAATGGGATTGGTTTCGGCTTGTACCGATCTGACCCCTGAAATATATAGCAATTTGACTACGGCCAATGCTTATAGCACCGAGGCGGATATTGATGCAGCCGTAGTGGGTCTGTATTCGGATATGAATCCTTATCCAGGTGACTCATGGTTGTACTATGGAGGTTACATGGTAATGATTACCGATTACGCTACAGATATGGGTTATTCTACCGCTGCCGGCGACCCTACTAAACTGAGTACCATGACATACGATGCCAGCAACCGTTATTTCAGCAATAACTGGCGCGATATGTATAATGTAATCTCTAACGCCAATACCATATTGGAAAATGTAGACGCTATAGACATGTCGGAAGAAAACAAGAAGTTGGTTAAAGGACAGGCTAAGTTCTTGCGTGCGTTGGCTTATCGTGATTTGACCGATGCTTGGGGAGCCGTTCCTTTTGTCACTACACTTACTAAGGACCCGTTCAACATGAACGATATGCCGTTGACTCCGGTTTCGCAGATTGAAGAAACATTGATTTCAGACTTGAAAGAATGTATCAATCTATTGCCTAAGAGCTGGACAGGCACAGACTTGGCACGTGCTACAAGCGGTGCGGCAGCTACCTTGTTGGGTAAGATCTACCTGCGTAACCATGACTATGCTAATGCTAAGACCTATATCGACATGGTGCTTAACAGCGGTCAGTACGATTTGGAAGACGATTTCAAATACGTATGGTCAGAGCAAAACAAATACGGCAAGGAAATGATTTTCGCCCTGTTGCATGAAACAGGAGGCAACGCCGCAGAAATTGCTTGTCACTTTGGACCATCTGATAATCCTGATGTTCCCGGACGTTGGCAGTACTATGGCGTGTCTCTTCCGTTCTGGCGTACATACAGTAAGAAAGACCCGCGTCGTGAATTCTTCTATTATGACTATATAGGCGATGCAAAGGCCGACGATCAGGTAAATCACGGTTTCCACTATATGGTTCCCGAAGAAGGTCAGACTGAAGTGCCTGATTCTTACACCAAGTTCATGCAGAACGTGGCTACCAAGAAATATACTTGGGAGATGGCTTCGGATGCTTACTATGACGGACGTACTATTTGTATCTTCCGTTTGGCCGACGTAATTCTTTGTAAGGCAGAAATCGAGAACAACATTGCTGGTGGTAGTCCTGAAAAAGCTCTTCCTTATCTGAATAGGATTCGTCATCGTGCAGGCGCTCCGGAATACGGTGGTTCAGATCCTGAATTCCCGGCTCCTACAACTAAGGAAGCTATGAACGACGCTATCCTTAAGGAACGTGGTTGGGAACTTGTATTCGAATTCCAACGTCGTGCCGACTTGATCCGTTTCGGAAAATACGAAGAAATCGTAAATAAGCACTTGGGCAAATTGGGTATCAGCAAGCCTACTACAGTTACTCCTGATTTGCGTTACTTCCCGTATCCGCAGAATGACGCTCAGCTTAACGTAAATATGGCAAATGAGAACCCTTCACGTTTACCGAAATAATAAATAAGTAGTTTTTTAAAGGAAGGTGTGTCAAGATTCCTGTTTTGATGCATCTTCCTTTCTGTTCAATTGTAATATATAATCTTGATATGAAGCGTTTGATAGGAATTGTTGTTGCTTGCTGTGTGCTGGCGGCTATATTGTTTATATGGAGTGGAGAGAAAAATACATTAAAGTCGGTTGTACTGACTTCGCCGCGCAATACGGCCATGTATAATAAGGTGGATATTACGATAGCCAAGCCCGCTCCCGTATACGTAGAATATACGGAAAAGGCAACCGGAAAGTCTTATCGAACCAGAATCTCTCCGGCTGATACAATTCATCACCTGGATTTATTACTCTTAAAGGCTAATACAGAATATACTTATCGTGTAGTTATAGATAACTTATTCAAGCAGAAATCGGCAGAGATGTCTTTCAAGACCCGTGAGCAGTCGCCTTGGTTGGTGAATCACTGGTTTGACGAAAGCCGTCCTCACGACACTTCCGCTCTGGGCGACGGAATGATATTGGTATGTTTCGGACGCTTGCCGGGTAGTATGATGCTGATAGACGGTAAGGGCGATTTACGTTGGTATTGGCAGGTTGAAGACATAGGCGTACGTGCCGTTTCAATTACTCCGCAAGGGACATTTTTGGCCATGCTTCGTCCGGCCTTGAAGGATGTTGTAGACGATAACACTATGACACCCGAGCAGGTTCGGAATGATGAGCATAAAAAACCGATGCGTCGCGGCTCTATAGGATTCGCTGGCGGAACTGGTTTGGCAGAGGTATCCCTAACGGGAGAAACGATGTGGCGTCTTGACCTCAACAAGGTAGAGAAAGAAAAAGACTATCAGGTTATTCATCATGACATATTGATGGATAAAGACCGCCATATACATACATTATATCGCCCCAAGAAGGTTGCTACTATATCAGTAGACGGTAAGATGGAGACAGATACACTGGGTGGCGACGGTATCATGGTTATCGATACACTGGGTAATGTGCTGAAGACATGGTCGGCTTGGGATGTATGGGATATAGAGAAAGACCCGTACATAGCAGAGTATCGTTACGACCGTTTTCATATTAACGGGCTGTGTTTTGATAAGGACAATAACTATCTGATATCGGCTCCTATAGAAGACCAGATTTGGAAGATAGACTCTAAGACCGGTAAGTTGGTTTGGCGTTTCGGACGTAACGGCGATTTCAAGATGGATTCTACAGCTTACTTCTCATTCCAGCATACACCTTATATAATGGATAACGGTGACTTGATGCTCTTCGATAATGGTCTGTACGACCAGCGTTCGGGTGGAAAGGCTTTTCATCTCGACGAAAAGAACCGCACCGCCACTACTACCATCAACGCCTTATTGCCTGCCGACAAATACACATCGCGTATGGGTAGCTGCTATCTTATGCCCAACGGAAATCTGTTGCAGTGCAGTTCTAAGACAGGTTCGGTAATGGTAACCGATAAGAAAGGAAAAGTGCTTTGGGAATGCGTATTGCATTTTGCGCCTTATAGAGCAGTATACGTACCTATGGAAACTTGGAGTAAATACTTTAAAGAAATAAAATAGTATGGAGCGTACATCACTATCTTACATATTCTTTACGTTCCTGAAGTTGGGCGCTACAGCTTTCGGCGGATACATGTCGTTGGTGGCTATTGTGCAGAAACAATTGGTAGAAGTAGATAAGAAACTTAAAGAAGAAGACCTTCTTGACGGCATTTCTCTTACCTCCGTATTGCCCGGCCCTGTAGCCGTAAACACTATAGCTTATGTAGGCTATCAGTTAAGAGGAGTACCGGGAGCCATTGCCGCTTTTGCCGGAATCATCCTTCCTTCTTTTTTCTTGGTTATATTTCTTTCGTGGCTGTATTTCTCTTACGGAAACATACCTGCGGTTAAGAATGTATTCAGCGGCATCACTCCAGCCATTACCGCTTTGATTGTTACGGTGGCTATCGGTATGACACGAAAGACTATTAAGTTGTCCGCTCAGTGGACTATCTGTTTGCTGGCAGCTTTACTTCTTATTCTCGTAGGCGGATTTGCCGTAACTTTTTTGCTGATTATCGTCAGTGGGGTAGCAGGTGCCTTCTTGTTCCGTCAGTCGGCAGAGCAAGCCTTGCCGGGAGATGAGAAAATTCACTTTGAGAATAAGCAATTAGTGATACCAGGAGTAGTGCTTCTGCTTTTGCTGTGCACACTGCTTTGGGGAGGACAATATCCGGGTGCTCCTAAAGATATTCAGATACTGTCTACATTCTCTGGCATCAGCCTTACATTGTTCGGTGGGGGATATGTAGTCATTCCGGCTTTGCACGAGCTGTTTGTAGAGAACCTCAATTGGCTTACGTCTGCCGAGTTTGCCGACGGAATAGCTATAGGGCAGATTACTCCGGGACCGATATTCGTTACCGCCACTTTCATCGGCTATAAGGTAGCGGGTGTGGTAGGAGCGTTTCTTGCTACGGTGGCCATATTTACTCCGCCTGCCGTACTTACCGTTTTGCTATCACGTTTCGTTAAGATACTAAATCAGTCATCGGTAGTAAAGGCCGCCATGAAAGGAGTACGTGCCGCTGTCATCGGCATGATATTCGCTTCGGCCATTACTATTGGTCAGACCATTACGCCGTCGGTAGTTTCGGCTATCATTTTTGCGGCTATATTTATAATTTCACTGAAGTACACAATCAGTCCGGTTTACCTGATTATCGCATCGGGTGTGGCTGGCTTTATCTTATTCTAATTTTATGAATTCAATACAAGGTATACAGATGATTGGCACCCAGCGTTCTGGGTCTAATTTGTTGAGAGTGATGTTAGGCGGTATCGATGCTATTGCGGCTCCTCATCCTCCGCATATTCTGCAGCGTTTTTTGCCGTTGCTTCCTAAGTATGGTTCTTTGGAAGACTCTGCCAATTTCTATCAGTTGGCTCAGGATGTATGTGAGTTGGTCAATGTAAACCCGGTTCCGTGGGAAGGCGTTAATATCCGTACCGACGAAATAGTGTCGGCTTGTAAGCAGCATACGCTGTACGAATTGTTTCGTGTGATATATGAGTCGGCCGCCCGCCAGACAGGAGCTTCTTATTGGTTATGCAAGAGCATGAAAAACATGCTGTATGCCGAAGGTATAGAGTCTACAGGAATCCGTCCGTATTATGTATATCTGTACCGCGATGGTCGCGATGTAGCCCTTTCGTTCAAGAAAGCCATAGTAGGAGAGAAGCATATCTATGCGTTGGCGCAGAACTGGAAGAAAGATCAGGAAGCGGCTCTCAGTCTGAAAGAAAGAACTGCCCCCGATCATTTCTTTATGTTGAACTATGAGACGCTTATAGCCAATCCTGAAAAGGTGATGCGTGAGCTTTGCGATTTCCTTCACCTTCCTTATACCGATAAGGTGATGGATTATTATAAGAGCAAGGAATCTGCCAACACTGCTGTAGCTGGAAAGATGTGGGCTAATGTTACCAAGCCTATCTTGAAAGACAATACCAAGAAATTCTTGCGCGAACTATCTGCCGAAGACATTGCCATTTTTGAATCTGTAGCCGGAAATGTATTGCAGCGCTTAGGCTATACCCTATGCACACCGGCAGAGCAGTTGAGAGACAGCTTTTCCGATGAAGAAATAGAAGCATTTAATAAAGAGAATATTCGTCTGAAGAGTGAATTTATTCGTGAAGTAGACCCTGTTGATTTAGAAAAAAGACGTCCGCAAGACGAATTGCTCAAACGTATAAAACAGTATAAAGACAAATAACGGGTACAATGAAACATTTATTTATCACACTTTTCTGCCTATTGGCCTGCGGAGGCTTACGGGCACAGACAGTTCCCACCGACCAACTTTACGGAGTAGGTGCGTGGAACGCTGATTCATTAGGAAATCATCGGGTTGTTGTTTCTGTAGACAAGAAAGCCGATGCTGTATTGGCAAAGATAGAATGGCGCCGTCGCGATCAGAATCCCGAAGCGAAGAATCTGATTGTAGTGGATGCCGCTACCGGTAAGCGCATTACTAACGTATGTCGTTTTGGCATTAACAGAGAGAGTGGCGAGGTAGTTTTCCAGCCTCAGACTGTTCCGGGAGAATATTACATTTATTATCTGAAGAATGTAATGAGCGGTAGCCCTTATTATCCTACCGTTAAGTATCCGGCTTTTGAAAACACAGCTTCTACAGATTGGGTTAAGAAGAACAAGCTCTCTGGTAAGAAAGCTCCTTCGCTTCCGGCTGCTAAGGTTGTGCAGTTTCAGGCCATCAATCAGTTGAACAGTTTCTATCCGATGGAGGTTATAGCTACATCTAACGAGACCAACCAATTGTTGAAAGAACATTCTGGCGAGAAATACATTCTCTTTACCGAAGACCGTAAATTCCCTATCCGCATGACTACGGATATTCCTTATAAATGGATAGCCGATAACCGACACGACTTCTTTAACGGTCAGGCAGATCAGGGCGAATATTACGTATTCCAATTGGGCGTTTGGGCTGCCCGTGCAGGTGTAGAGAATCTGCATGTAGATTTTTCTGCTCTCACCAATAAAGCTACTGGCGAACAGATTCCGGCTTCTGCATTTACTTGCTTCAATACTGGCGGTACTGATGTAACCGGTACTCTCTTCGAGAAGAAATGTTCGGTAGAAAAAGGTAAGGTACAGGCTTTATGGATTGGTACTCAGTTGCCCGACCATCTTTCTGCAGGTACTTACCAAGGCACACTGACGGTATCTGCCGCTAATGCCGAAAGCAAAACCGTAAAGGTTACTCTGAATGTTACCGATAATGTAATTGCCAATCATGGCGACAACGAGCCTTGGCGTCATTCTCGTTTGCGTTGGCTCAACTCTCAGATTGGTTTCGACGATGAGGTAATAGCTCCTTATACTCCGCTTGTAATGAAGGGTAAGACTATCAGCTGTCTGGGTCGTGAGGTCAAGCTCTCCGACTTGGGTCTGCCTGAGAATATCACCAGCTACTTTAAGGAAACCATGACAGGCATAGGTACTACAGGCCGTAGTGTATTGGCTACTCCTATGGAATTGGCTGCCGACGGCGGTGCTTGGAAGAACTTGAACTTTGAAATCACAAAGCATAAACAAGGCGCTATAGCATGGAAGGCACTTAACCAGAACGACCGCTTCCTGATGGATCTGGAAGGACAAATGGAATCTGACGGAAACATAGAATATAAGGTGACATTGATAGCTCGCGAAGACGCATCGGTACAAGATGTAGCGTTGCAGACACGTCTGGCTTCGGGCATAGGTCGTTATATGATGGGCTTAGGCGAAAAAGGCGGTTACTGCCCCAATGATTTCAGTTGGAAATGGGATGTAGAGAAAAACCAGGATGCTGTTTGGGTAGGCGATGTAAATGCGGGTATCCAGATTCGTCTGTACGATAATAAATATGAGCGTCCGCTGAATACCAATTTCTATCATCAGAAACCTCTGCACATGCCTGTGTCTTGGTGTAACGATGGCAACGGCGGTATCGATATTCATAACACAGCCGACGGTACTTCTATCAACGCTTATTCTGGCAAGCGTAGCGTTAAGAAAGGCGATAGATTATATTATTATTTCAACTTGGCGCTTACTCCGTTCCGCCCCATTGATACCAACAAGCAGTGGCGCGAACGCTATTATCACAGCTATGAATTCTTGGATGGCATTCAGAAGAAGGGTGCCAACGTAATCAATATTCACCACGCTAACGCCATCAATCCGTTTATCAATTATCCGTTCTTGCGTACCAAGGAGATGAAGGCGTACATAGACGGTGCTCATGCCCGTAATATGAAAGTGAAGATTTACAATACCGTTCGCGAATTGTCGAACAGTTGTGTTGAGTTGTTCGCTTTGCGTAGCTTGGGTAACGAAATCTTCTCAGAAGGTCCTGGCGGCGGCTTCTCTTGGTTGCAGGAGCATCTTGACCAGAACTACATCGGAGCATGGTTTGTTCCAGAACTGAAGGATGCTGCCATAGTAAACAGCGGCGTTTCTCGTTGGCATAATTATTATCTCGAAGGACTCGATTGGTTGGTTAAGAATATCGGCATCGACGGATTGTATATCGATGATTTGGCGTTCGACCGTATGACCATGAAACGTATCCGTAAGATTCTGAACCGCACTAATCCGGGAGCTATGATTGACTTGCATTCGGCTAATCAGTATAATGTAAGAGATGGTTTCGCCAATAGCGCCAACTTGTATCTGGAGCACTTCCCGTACCTCGACCGTCTATGGTTCGGTGAGTATTTCGATTATAACTTCCCTCAAGAGTTCTGGTTGATAGAAGTTTCGGGTATTCCTTACGGCTTGATGGGCGAGATGCTTGAAGGAGGCGGTAACCCATGGCGTGGTATGCTGTTTGGCATGACAGGACGTGCTCCGCGAGTAGACAACGGTCCGCTATGGAAGTTGTGGGATTCTTTCGGTATGCAGAATAGCGAGATGATAGGCTACTGGGTGAAAGATAATCCGGTAAAGACCGGCAGCGAAAAGACATTGGCAACTGTTTACACCCACGTAGGCGATAAAACTTTGATAGCCTTGGCTACTTGGGAAGATGCAGACGCTAAAGTTAAGCTTTCTGTTGATTGGGCAAAACTTGGCCTTGACGCATCGAAGGTTACACTTCACGCTCCTGCTATCGAGAACTTCCAGCAGGAAGGCAATTGGAAACCCGGTGATGAGATAGTTGTACCTAAAGGAAAAGGTCTGCTCATTATCGCCGAGAATAAATAATATTTCCGAAAATCAGTTATAAAAAAGATATTGCTGTCCGGTAAAAGCCATCAGATGGTAATTGCCGGACAGTGATATTATAGAATTTACCGACTATGAAAAATATTTTCTTTCTTTTATGTGCCGCATCAATGATGCAACCCTTGTTCGCGCAGAAAGCCACTGTTATAGAGACGGTAGAAAGTGTTAAGACATATCCGTTTTCCGATCCCGACCCAGTGGCCGACCCTTCTGATTTGTTCTATCCGTATTTCCGTTTCGACGGTTTCTCGGCTAAGGGAATCGATAAACAATGGAAAGTGGTTTCTCTTGAAAACGATTATATAAAGCTTACTCTCTTTCCCGAGGTAGGAGGAAAGGTGTGGGGAGCTGTAGATAAGACTACCGGCATGGAGTTTATCTATAACAACCATGTAGTGAAGTTTCGCGATATAGCAATGCGTGGTCCGTGGACATCGGGAGGCATTGAGTTTAACTTCGGTATTATAGGTCATGCGCCTACATCGAGCACGCCTGTAGATTACGTTACTCGGCAGAAGCCTGACGGCAGCGTAAGTTGCTATGTCTCGTCTTATGAGTTGGTTACACGCACTCTGTGGACGGTAGAGGTTAATCTGCCTAAAGATAAGGCTTATTTCACTACCACTACCACTTGGCATAACTGCTCTTCTATAGACCAACCTTACTATCAGTGGATGAATGCCGGCTATCCTGCCAATGGCAACGCTGAGTTCTGCTATCCGGGTACCAATTACATAGGTCACGATGGCGAACTTCATCCTTTCCCGTTCGATGAAGAAGGACATGATATCTCTTGGTACGAAAAGAACAATTTCGGCCCTTCAAAATCATATCACGTAGTGGGTAAGTACAATGATTTCTATGGCGCTTATTGGCACGATAAAGATTTTGGCTCTATCCATCATGCCGATTACGACGAGAAACTTGGTATGAAGATATTCCTTTGGGGACTTTCTCGCGATGGTGGCATTTGGGAAGATTTGCTTACAGATACCGATGGTCAGTACATAGAATTGCAGTCGGGACGTATGTATAATCAGTCTACTTCGGGCAGTGCGTTTACTCCATTCAAGCATACGGCGTTCGGCACTCAGGCTACCGATAAGTGGACTGAATATTGGTTCCCGGTAAAGGGCATCAAGGGCGTGTCTAAGGCAAGCCGTGTAGGTGCGCTTAACGTATTGCGCGAAGACGGTTTCCTGAAATTATATCTCTCTCCGTTGCAGAAAATGTCTACTACCATGAAGTTGTACGATGGCGATAAAGAGATCAAGTCACTTCCGCTTAATTGTGATGTGCTACAGACATGGAAAGATTCTATCCCGATGAATCAGGCCGTTGATGCCGGTAAGCTTAAGGTGGTGGTAGGCGACGACTGGCTGGTATATTCAGAGGTCCCGTCAGATAATATTATAAACCGACCCAAGCAGTCGCCCGCCGATTTTGACTGGAACTCGGCATACGGCCTTTATACTCAGGGCGAGCAATGGATGAATCAGAAGATATACGATAAGGCTGAAACCTTCTTGTTGGCAGCCCTGAAGAAAGAGCCTTATTTAGTGCCCGCACTTACCGATTTGGCTTCTCTGTATTATCGTCAGGGACGTTATGATGAGGCTTTGGAACGTTGCAAAACAGCATTGAGCGTAAACACATACGATGGTAACGCCAATTACATGTACGGTCTGTGTAATAAGGTGCTTGGCAATAACACCGATGCAAAAGACGGTTTCTCTATAGCATCTTACTCTCTTGCAGTGCGTAGCGCCGCTTACGAAAAGTTGGCGGAAATGTTCATGCTCGATAAGGACTGGGCAAAGGCCGAACACTACGCTTTACTTAGCAAGGAGTTCAATACTCAAAACCTTAGTGCCGACCATGCTTTGATGGTGATTTATCGTAAAATGAATAAGTCCGAAAAAGCTAAGGCACTTATAGATTCAGTGCTCGAAAATCTTCCGCTGTATCATGCGGCACGATTTGAACGCTTCTATCAGGGCGGTGAAAAGGCGATGGCCGATTTTCAGTCGATGGTTCGCAATGAACTTCCTGCCCAGACTTATATGGAGTTGGCAGAGTGGTACGAGTCGGTTGGTTGTACAGATGAGGCTGTGACGCTCTTGTCGTGTGCAGGCGATTATCCTATCGCTCTTTATCGTAAAGCCTACTTGTTGCATCAGTCAGGCAACGATGCCGAAAGTCGTAGTTTGTTGCAACGTGCCGAGAGTCTTTCTCCTTCTATGGTATTTCCGTTCCGTCCGTCATCGCTGAAAGCCTTAGAGTGGGCTAAGACCGAAAAGCCCAACTGGAAGATAGATTATTACGAAGCTTTGATATGGTGGGCTAATCAGAACAAGGCAAAGGCATTACAGTTGTTCGAAGCTTGTGGCGATGTAGACTACGCACCGTTCTATATGAGTCGCGCATCTCTTAAAGAAGGCGAAGCCCGATTATCAGATTTGCAGAAGGCTGAAAAAATAGGCAAGTCATGGCGTACCGGATTCGCTTTGATTAACTGGTATGTCTCAAATCGCCAGTGGCAGAAAGCTGCTGAAGTAGGAAAGAGATACATGAAGACCTATCCGTCTAATTACTACATCGGTTTGAAATACGCCAAAGCTTTATGCGAGACCGGTCAGTATCAGCAGTGCATCTCTCTGCTTAGTAAGATGCAGGTATTGCCTAACGAAGGAGCCTATGCCGGACGTGCCGTTTATCGCGGAGCCAATCTGTATAGAGCTATGGAGCAGCTGAACCAAAAGAGCTATAAGCAAGCTCTTAAGAGCATAGAAGCATCTAAAGAGTGGCCCGAGAATTTGGGTGTAGGAAAGCCTTACGACAATATGATAGACAGTCGCCTGGAGAATTATTTGGAAGCTAAAGCAGCTGCGGGACTTGGCGATAAAGAGAAAGCATCCGCTTTGCTCACTGCCATCGTTCAGCACAAATCGTCTCGCTCTAATTTCGAGTCGGCTAATCTGCTCAGTGCATTAGCTTTGCGAGAACTTGGTAAGACACAAGAAGCCGATAGCATGGCATCTGCTTGGAGTAAAGACTTCCCCGAAAACCGTATCGCTCAGTGGTGCACCGCTATTTATAAAGGAGAAAACGAAAAGGCTGTCTCTATGCTTCAGGTGCGAGATGAACAGACCGATTCAGCTCCGTGGGAAGCATCGTTCCGCGATTCTAACTTCGACTTGATAGTGCGCTTGTTCTCTAATGCCCGATAAGGTTTAAATCGATTAAAGAAAAGAATTATATCATGAGTAAAATAACGAACCTCTTGTTTGCCACGCTATTGGCACTGCCCGTAGCGGGACAGACAGTCAGTCAGGATAGCGCTTCGCGCATCACTACCAATAGGCAAGACGGTCGATTCCTGAGCACGCGTGGAACCGTACAGTACATGCTTAAAACCGTGCAGCCGGCTTATGCCTTTAACCCCTCGTTTACGCCTGCCGAGTTCAAGAAATGGCAATCCGGCCTTCGTGACACTATGAAAGAGTTGATGCGTTTCCCTCAGCAGGCAGCAGTGCAGGCTCCGGTGTGTGTTAAGACCGTGCAGCGCGACGGCTATCGTGTAGAGAAATGGGAGTCTTATCCGCAGCAGGGTAGTGTAGTGCCTTTCCTTGTGCTGATACCCGATGGAGTAGATGCCAAGCATAAAGTGCCCGCAGTGCTCTGCATCCCCGGATTCGGTGGAAGCAAAGAAGGGTTGGCTGGCGAGAACGAAGGCGATTATGAGTTGACTCTGTCGCCTAAAGAACCCGTAAAGAAGGGAGCTATGGCTCTGCATTACGTAAAGAAAGGATTGGTAGCAGTGGCGGTAGATAACCCCTCTTGCGCCGAACTTTCAGACAACGGCCATTTCGATTATTTGGTAACCTCTCGCTTCCTGCTCGAAATGGGATGGAGCTACTTGGGACTTACCGCTTATCAGGACTGGAACGTATTGAACTGGATGAAAACGCAGAACTATGTGCGTAAAGACCGAATTATAGTAAGCGGCTTTTCTTTAGGAACAGAAGCGTTGATGGTGCTTGGCGCATTAGATCCGTCTATCTATGCCTTCGTTTACAATGATTTCTTATGCCGTACCCTCGAACGAATTTTGGTTATGAGTAAGCCCGATGAGAAGGGAGTGCGTCATTTCCCTAATTCCATAGAGCACCTCATTCCGGGCTTCCTTACACAATTCGACTTCCCCGATTTGGTAGCCGCATTAGCTCCGCGCCCCGTAATATGTACCGAAGGCGGTATCGACCGCGATTTCGACCTGATTAGTAAGGCATATAAGATAGCAGGAAAGCCCGACAACTTTACATACTATCATTATAAAAAGTATGCCGACCCCAAAGACCGTAAGCAGATAGACAAGGTTCCCGAAGGTGTAGACCTTGCTACTTATTTCGATTACGCCAATGTAGACCCCAAGAACCATTACTTCAAGAAAGAATGGGTGATGCCTTGGCTTGAAAAGATTTTGAAGTAAAGCAGTAGGTGCTTACTCCTAGGGGTAACATACTGTTTAATACCCCTAAATCTTAATGAGGATTTACGTCGGTAATCTTATTATACAGAAATTATACCTTGTAAAACCTGAAAAATCATTGCGATGGTTTAATCAGATCATCGCAATGATTCACTTATCCATTCGCATATTGCAGTGCTGCGATTCGTATTCTTTCCACTTGCACATCGCAATGTTTTTTCAATCCACTCCAGAATGGCTTCTGAGGCCGATTTATTAAAGCTAAATACCGTGGGCTTTGAGTTGATGAGGCTTTTATGTTTTGTTGATGCGGGTAAATGAATTGTACATGACGTGCGGCTTGTATTGTTTGTTGTTCAAGTCAACTCCAACTCAATTCCAGACGATTATTTATGCATCCGCCGTAACCTCAAATGTCGGAGACTTTGTCGGTGTCTTCTCGTACCATCGAACGAGACTTGTCATTGATGAAAAAATGGCTTCTTAAAGCGAGAAGGCTATGACAATGATGGTAAGTGGATAATAGATGGTAATTAAAAGATAAAGTGTAAATATCACTATAATATATAACAAAATAGATTGTCATAGACCCTCAGGATTATCTGAAGCGCTTGTTTGAATGTATTCTTCATGGTAAGGACTGCGACAAGAAAGCTCTTCTGCCATGTTTTTATAAACCGGAATGTTAAAACAAAAATATTTTCTTGCGGACATTTTTATTTTATCGGCTGAGAAACAGCCGATAAAATTGTCGTGGCGGGAAATAGAATGGTTACCACACACTGAGATCTCCAATGTCATAAAGATAGGGGTGTCTTGATTTTTTCTTATAGCACTGGCATATAAATCGTGATTTATATTTA
>UMHZ01002992.1_pt1 | contig 17208 bp, 19 predicted proteins | sample 1965671 | NCBI WGS metagenome assembly UMHZ01 (sample SAMEA4836111, study PRJEB28245) | human gut metagenome | biome: gut microbiome; material: fecal sample | place: Denmark | collected 2008 | reverse complement strand
AATAATTTCTATAATCGAGTCAACCAAAATCAGGAAAATACAAGTAACTAATTCCTGAAAACAGTTGACTCGCGAAGTGTAGTTTGTCCGTAGAAAGTGAGTATTTTCCGAACAAGTCATTCAAAATGAAGCACTATCCGAAAAGTCCTCTCGAGACTGAAATACTCCGTACCCCTATAGAAGGCCTGAAGCGGATTCTCGATTCTCACTGAGAAATATTTGACTTTTCAGACAGTCTCCTGCAAGGTCTCAGACTTACAGTTTGCGGTTCGCGTAGTTTGCGATGCAGTCCGGAATCTGGCTTTCATAATTGGAATCGTCAAGCAGCGGCGATGTCAACAGAAGGTCAGCCGTTGTGCGGTTCGTGGCGAAGGCAATGTTGTACAGCGATGCGAGACGGCTCAATGCGGATACGTCGTTCTGGTGTCCCTGGACAATGAGGTTGTCGCAGAAGAAAATAAGCATGTCGATGCGGCGCTCGGCAATCATTGCACCGATTTGCTGGTCTCCGCCAAGAGGTCCTGACAATAATCTGGTCACTTTCCCTCTGAACGGGAACGTCTCCTCGCCATCTACCTCTATGGAAATCTCATTGATAAGACGTCCTGTGGTTCCGGTTGCGTACAAATTATGCTTCGAAAGCATTGATGCATTGAACTTTACCCATGATATGAGTTCTTCCTTTCTTCCGTCGTGCGCAACCAGCGCAATGTTTAATTTCTTCATAATGTTTTCCTCCGAATTACGTAACATGATAATAAAAGTTGCCTCAGATTAAGAGAAGATTTTCGAGGATAGATCTGTTTTCGAAGAAGGGGTGTGCCGGTGGCGCATGACTGATGAGAAAAAAGATATAGACCGAAAAGATTCCTTAAGATGATGCATGTTATTTTTTTGAGGGTTACATAGATGCTGACCGCTTCAAATTCCGTGCAATTCCGTGCGTGGCGAGTTTTGAATTCCCAGTCTGAAGGATAACAATGCGGATGGGCCTGTCGGGAAAGCGAACTTGGTAATTGTAGGAAGTGATGAACTGGACTGATGAGTGTTGTTGTAAGACAGGGTGAAATGAGGATAGAACGTGGAAGGCGATTGATGAACGAGAGGAGCGGATTCGGTCTGGTGGCGTGGTTGGTGATGAACTGGACTGATGAGTGTTGTTGTAAGACAGGGTGAGATGAGGATAGATCGTGGAAGGCGATTGATGAACGAGAGAAGTGGATTCTGTCTGGTGGCGCGGTTGGTGATGAACTGGACTGATGAGTGTTGTTGTAAGACAGGGTGAGATGAAGATAAACGTGCAAGGAAATTTGATGAACGAGAGGAGCGGATTCGGTCTGGTGGCGTGGTTGGTGAAGGACTGGTTTTGGGGAATAGGAAAGACTGGCTTTGGGGAATAGGGGAGTGTAGGAGAAAGGGTGAACGGCCTGGTTGGTGGGAGATAAGGAGATAAGTCGAGAATTTTTATTACTTTTGTGCCAAATGGGAATCGCGAGATTTCAGGTGGCGAAGTCAGGAAACTTTCGGGAGGACGCTGAATCGGAGAGAAAAGCCTTTCAGGTGACTTTCGGGAGGACGCAGACTCAGAGAGGAAAGACTTTCGGGATACTTTCGAGAGGATACTGACTAGGAGAGAAGAGAAAAGCCTCTCGGGAGACTTTCGGGCGGGCGACTGATGAAAATGGCGATATGGCGCCTGACGAAGACCTCGAGGCAGTAGAGATATCTAGAGGTAGCAGGAATCGCGAGATTTCAGGTGGCGTAGTCGGGGAACTTTCGAGAGTGCGCTGAATCAGAGAGAAAAGCCTTTCAGGTGACTTTCGGGAGGACGCAGACTCGGAGAGGAAAGTATTTTAGAAGACTTTCGGGTGGGCGTCCGATGAGAGATGAAAATGGAGAAATGGCGCCTGACGAGGACCGCGAGGCCGTAGAGATATCGAGAGGCAGCAGAAATCGCGAAATAGTGACGAATGAGTCATGTTAAGTAGCCTCGTGAGTAGCCTGGAACCTCTCGAAATAGATGGATAAAATTTATGAGCTCGTTTCTGGAAATATTCGGATTTTTGAAATTCCACGTGACAGATATGTTGGACGTCCTGTTGGTCGCCCTGCTCATCTATTTTATATTCAGGTGGATACGGGACTCCGCGGCCATGAACATCTTCATTGCCGTGATATCCATTTATGTCCTCAGAGTCATAGCCGATGCATTGAAAATGAAATTGGTCAGCGCCCTTCTCGGCACATTCATCGACGTCGGAGTCCTGGCCGTAATCGTGATCTTCCAGCCGGAAATCAGGCATTTTCTCATGCGCTTCGGCAGCGGCTCCAAAATCGGCGTGAAGACCAGGAAATTCATCAACCGCTTCCTCGGAAATGAAGACAAGGCGATGGACAATGTGTCCGTAAAAGAGATTACCGAGGCGTGCAGGACAATGTCGGAGCAGAAGACCGGGGCATTGATAGTGATACCCCACCACAACAGTCTGGACTACGTCATTGAAACAGGCGACAGGATCGACGCCATCATCAACAGAAGATTGATAATGAACCTGTTCTTCAAGAACTCGCCGCTTCACGACGGCGCGGTAATCATTGACAATTATCATATTTTAGCCGCGAGATGCACCCTGCCGATAACAGAGCGCACAGATATTCCGGCCCGCTACGGAATGAGGCACAAGGCCGCCATCGGCATAACCGAAGAGACTGACGCTGACGTGATTGTGGTGTCGGAAGAGACCGGCGAAATATCATTCGGACACGGAGGAAAATTGACGGAAATAAGCAATATCAATGAGCTGAAGCTCAAACTTGGAAACGCATTGTCTTCAGGACAGGAGAAACAGGAGGGTCCTGCAAAGGGTTAGAATTAGAGTATGAGAGACGAGAGAATAGAAGCGATATTAGGTTTCGATAGGGTCAGGAAGATAATATCTGACAGGTGCAGCACCGAATATGCCACGACAAGGACATCGGAAGAAGAGTTCTCCACGAACGCGAAGGAAATACGCAGGAGGCTTCAGCTTACCGACGAGATGCGGCTCATCGTCATGTTCGAGGAGTCCTTCCCGTCCAACGGCTACATCGACTGCGTCGGCTTCCTCGAGATGCTGACCAATGAAGGGGCCAACATTGACCTTGTCTCCCTCGGCAAACTCAGGACAATGCTGGAGACCCTCCGGAAAATTTCCATATTCTTTTCCAATATCAAGGACGGAGTTTACCCGTATCTGAAGAAGATGGTGAGCGGCATTGTACTGTTTCCGGACGTGCAGCACCGCATTGACACCATCCTGGACAAGTTCGGCAACGTGAAAGATACAGCCTCCGACGAGTTGTACGACATCCGCCGGAAACTGAAAGACAAGGAAGGAGCCATATCCAAGAGAATCGGCATGATTCTGAAAAAGGCTCAGAGTGAGGGACTTGTGGACAGCGACGCCTCAGTCGTGATGCGAGACGGCAAGATGCTCATCCCGGTCAATTCCGCCAACAAGCGAAAGATACAGGGCTTTGTCTATGACGAGTCCTCTTCCGGCAAGACGACATTCATCGAGCCGGCCGAGATAGTGGAAATATCCAATGAAATAAGCGAACTGCATTTCGCGGAAACCCGTGAGATAGCACGTATCCTATATGAATTCAGCGACTGGGTAAGGCCGTTCGTGCCCGACCTGCTGGACGGCGCCAGATGCGTGGGAGAACTCGACTTCCTTATAGCCAAGGCCCAGACGGCACTTGACTTCGTGGCCGGTATGCCGATAATATCGCAGGAGAGTGAGATGGATTTGCGCAAGGCAAGACATCCTCTGCTGGAGCGCTCCCTGAAGAAAGAAGGCAAGGAGATTGTCCCATTGACAGTGAAATTGACCCCGCAGAAGCACCTTCTGCTGATTTCAGGACCGAATGCAGGCGGCAAGTCGGTCTGCCTGAAGACAGTCGGCCTCCTTCAGTATATGTTCCAATGGGGCATGCTCATCCCTACATCCGAGACCTCCGAAATGATGGTCTATGACAGGATCATGGCGGATATCGGAGACGGACAATCCATTGACAATGACCTCAGTACATATAGTTCGTTCCTTGCTTCAATGAAAGATATGCTCAGCCGTGCCGACTCGAAAACATTGGTCCTTATCGATGAATTCGGCTCGGGAACAGAACCGGCGGCAGGCGGAGCCATAGCGGAAGCCATCCTCAGCGAGTTCGACAAAAGAGGCGTATATGGCGTCATCACGACACATTACACGAACCTGAAACTGTATGCGTCAGGCGCGGATACCGGCGTGCTGAACGGCGCCATGCAGTTCGACGCCAAGAACATTGCCCCGCTCTTCAAACTCGAAATGGGACTGCCCGGCAACTCTTTCGCATTCGAGCTGGCGAGGAAAATGGGCCTTCCCGAGGCGATAATCAAGGACGCGGAAGACCGTGCAGGCGAAGAGTTTGTCGGCATTGAACGGAACCTGCGGAAAATCGCCCGCAACAGAAGAGTCCTCGACGAGAAAATCCAGAAAATCAGGAACACGGACAAGACCCTCGAAAGCATTACCGACAAGTATCATAAGGAGCTCGAGGATATCCGCAAGATGAGGAAGGAAATTATCGACGAGGCGAAAAAAGAGGCGGAGGACATCGTGAAAGGCGCAAACCGCCAGGTGGAAAAGACCATCCGCACTATCCGCGAGAAGCAGGCTGAGAAGGCCGAGACGATAAAGGCCAGGGAGAATCTCCAGGATTTTGTCAATGCCCTGGCGGTGAAGAAGGAACAGGACAAGAAGGACCGTGACAGCTACTTGGAAGGGAAAATCCGCCAGGTGAGCGAGCGGCAGAAACGTCAGCAGATGCGCAAGGCGGGACGTGCCGGAAGCGAGGAGCAGAAGAAGATGGAGGAGGCTGCCGAGAAGGAGAGGAAGATCAATGCTTTCCGCAGCGGACCTGTCCAGATCGGCGAGAAAGTGAGGGTGAAGGCCAATGGGATGGTGGGTGAAGTGTCCAGCGTTTCCAACAAGGCGGTTACAGTCATCATAGGCAGCATCAAGAGCAAGATGCCGCTTGATAAGGTGGAGCGGATCACCTCCAACGAATATAAAGAGGCGGTGAAAGCTGCTCCGAAGCCGGTTCAGTCCACGTCGGCGATAGACAGTTCGCTCTCGGAAAGGAAACTGAACTTCAAGATGGAACTCGACGTGCGGGGCCAGAGAGTGGGCGAGGCGCTGGAAAACGTGATGCATTATATAGACGATGCCATCATGCTCAGCGTCCATTCGGTCCGCATTATCCACGGAAAAGGAACGGGAGCGCTGAGAGAGGAAATCCAGAAGTTCCTCAGAGCGACTCCGGGAGTGGTTTCTGTCAATGATGAGAGCGTGCAGCTCGGCGGAGCAGGTGTGACGGTGGTCACCTTCGACAAATGACATTGATATACATATATTATATATGAGGGGAAGAGGAGCGCTTGGAAAGCACGGAGAGGACGATGTCTGTCAGTTTCTGATAGAACGCGGACACACGATATTGGACAGGAACTGGAGAAGCGGGCACCTGGAAATCGACATTGTGACATTGGCCCCGGATGGAATACATTTTGTAGAGGTCAAGAGCCGTGTGGCACCTGTGCAGGGAGAGCCTCAGGATGCTGTAACGGCAGCGAAACAGCAGCATATCGCTTCAGCGGCACGCAGATATCTGTCGAAGAAGTCGCCGGTATTGGGCAATGACCTCGAAGTGCTGTTCGATGTGGCTGCTGTGACCTATGATGGTGACAACGTGGAAATCAACTATTTCCCGTCCGCATTCGTGCCGATATATTATTGATGACACTAACACACACGACTTTCATAATATATGAAGAATAATCAATATTGCGTAATCATGGCCGGCGGGCATCTGAACCGCTTCTGGCCTATCAGCAGAGAAGGAATGCCCGGACATTTTATGGACATCTCCGGAACTGGCAAATCATTGGTAAGAATGGCTTATGACAGATGCACAGGCGTAGTCCCTGCGGAAAACATCATTGTCATAACCCTTGCGAAGTTCAAAGACATCATAAAGGAACAGATTCCGGAACTTCCGGAAGAGAACCTGCTTCTGGAACCTTATGCGAGACGCACGGCACCTTGCGTTGCCTATTCCACATATCATATGCTCAAGAGGAACCCGCATGCCGTCGTCGCCGTGACTCCTGCGGACCTTGTGATCAATGACGAGAAACTGTTCAAGGAGACATTGACCAATGCCCTGGACTATGCGGAGAAGAACCCGGTGCTGATGACATTGGGAATCAAGCCGAGCCGTCCGGATACGGAATATGGTTATATACAGGTCGTCGGAGGAAAAGATGCCTGCAACAGCCTGGAACCGGTTAAAGTGAAGACGTTCACGGAAAAGCCTGATGCCCAGATAGCCGAGGTGTTCTACCGCAGCGGTGAGTTCTTCTGGAATTCAGGTATTTTCGTATGGCAGGCAGGCGTCATAAAGGAAGAAATGGAGAAGTATATCCCGGAAATCACCAGATTGTTCGACGGATGGGAAGGCGCTCTCGGCAGCTCTGCGGAGAAAGTCTTTATCGAGAGGGCATATACCGACTGCGTGAAATTGTCGATCGACTATGGAGTGATGGAAAAGACCGACCGCGCTTGGCTCTATCCTGTGCATTTCGGCTGGTCGGACATCGACAGCTGGGAGAATTTTTACTCGAGCATCAGCAATAAAGACAGCGACGGCAATATCGCAAACACGTCCAAAGTGATTCTCCAGAACGACAAGAGAAACATAATATTGACAAAAGACAAGGAGAAACTTCTGATTCTAAGGGGACTGGAAGACTGTATCGTGGTGGATACCGAGGACGTCCTGCTGATATGCCCGCGCGACGACAAACAGTACAAGGAACTGGTGAACAGCACCAGGATGCCGGGATACGACAAGTACAGGTAGGCCCGACAAAATTTTCTTGGAAGTTATTGAAAATTAGAAAATTATTCGTACATTTGCAGCCCGCAAAATATGCGGAGATACGATAAAGTATTAACAAACAATTAATTATCAAACCAATGCCTGGATTAATTGGAAAAAAAATCGGAATGACTTCCGTTTTCGGTGCTGATGGAAAAAATATTCCATGCACCGTTATTGAGGCTGGTCCGTGTGTTGTTACGCAGCTCCGTACGGTAGAAAAAGATGGTTATGCCGCCGTACAGCTCGCCTATGACGAAACCACAGAGAAACACGCCAGCGCCCCTCTCAAAGGGCATTTTGCAAAGGCAGGAACCACTCCTCACCGTAAACTTGCTGAATTTGCAGCAGATTTCAAAGGAGATCTTAAATTAGGTGATGTCCTCACCGTCGCTGACATTTTCGAAGGCGTCGAGTATGTGGACGTTATCGGTACTTCCAAAGGTAAAGGATTCCAGGGAGTCGTTAAACGCCACGGCTTTGCCGGTGTAGGCGGTGCTACCCACGGTCAGCACAACAGACTTCGTCATCCTGGTTCTATGGGTGCATCTTCTTGGCCATCACGCGTATTCCCGGGAATGAGAATGGCAGGCCACATGGGAAATGAGAGAGTGAAGGTGTTCAACCTTCAGGTTGTCAAAGTTATCCCTGAGAACAACCTTCTCGTAGTGAAAGGCTCTGTACCTGGAGCTAAAGGTTCATATGTAATGTTGGAGGATTAATTATGGAATTGTCAGTTTTGAAGATTGACGGATCTGAGTCCGGAAAGAAGGTTGTCCTCGACGAGAAAGTTTTCGGCGTTGCACCGAATGATCACGCTATCTACCTCGATGTTCTTCAGTATCTCGCTCATCAGCGTCAGGGTACCGCAAGAACCAAAGACAGAAGCGAGATTTCTTACAGCACCAAGAAACAGGGTCGTCAGAAAGGTGGCGGTGGAGCTCGTCACGGATCATTGAAATCAAATATCTATGTAGGTGGTGGTCGTGCACACGGTCCTAAGCCACGCTGCTACGATATGAAGCTCAACAAGAAGCTCAAACAACTCGCAAGATTCTCTGCTCTTTCTTACAAGGCAAAAGAGAACAAGATTGTCATGGTAGAACCATTCGAAATGGAGGCACCTAAGACAAAAGAGTTCTTGAACATTCTTTCAGCCATCAAGGCAGGCGACAGGAAAGTGCTTTTCGTTCTTCCTGACTACTCTGCCAATATTTACCTTTCATCACGTAACCTCGAGCAGGTAAAAGTTATCTCTGTCAATGAGATCAACACCTACGCTGTCATGAATGCACACTCTATGGTGCTTGTTGATGGTGTTCAGGATATCCTCGCCTCAAGAGTTGCACGCTAAAAAGATTGAGAGATGGGAATTATCATTAAGCCAATTGTAACAGAAAAGTTGACGGCTCAGGGCGAAAAGTTGAACCGTTATGGATTCATTGTTGACCGTGATGCAAACAAGATTGAAATCAAGGCTGCCGTAGAGCAGATGTACAATGTTTCAGTCGCTGCTGTCAATACATTGAATTACCACGGGAAAAGAAAATCCCGTTATACAAAGGCCGGCATGCTTAGAGGCCGTATGAATCACTTCAAGAAAGCATACGTTACTCTTGCCGGAGAAGATAAGATTGATTTCTATAGTAATATTTAAGGGATAAGGCAATGGCAACAAGAAAATTTAAACCGGTTACTCCTGGTCAAAGGAACAAAGTAATCAGCGCTTTTGACGATATCACCGCCAAGAAGCCGCAGAAATCATTGCTGGAACCTCTTAAGAGCACAGGCGGACGTAACAATACAGGTCAGATGACCATGCGTTACCTCGGTGGCGGACACAAGAGAATGTACCGTATCATCGACTTCCATCGTGCTAAAGATGAGTGCAAGGCAACTGTCCTCACTATAGAATATGACCCGAACCGTAGCGCTCGTATCGCGCTCGTACAGTACGAGGACAATGAGAAGAGATACATCATTGCTCCTAACGGACTTAAGGTAGGTCAGGTCATCGAGTCAGGTTCAGGCGTTGCTCCTGAGCTTGGTAACGCTCTCCCTCTTGGGGAAATTCCAGTCGGTACACTCGTACACAACATCGAGCTCCGTCCTGGCCAGGGTGGTGCAATGGCACGCTCTGCAGGTACTTACGCTCAGATTGCAGCTCGTGAAGGAAACCACGTTATTCTTCGTCTGCCTTCAGGTGAGACAAGAATGGTTCTCGTATCCTGCCGTGCTACAGTAGGTGTCGTATCGAATCCAGAACACAATTTGGAGTCTTATGGTAAAGCTGGTCGCAGCAGATGGCTCGGCAGACGTCCACACAACCGTGGTGTTGTTATGAACCCGGTTGATCACCCGATGGGTGGTGGTGAAGGTCGTGCTTCCGGAGGTCATCCGAGATCTCGTAAGGGACTTCCTGCAAAGGGCTACAAGACACGTAATCCTAAGGCTACTTCAAACAAGTTCATCATTGAAAGAAGAAAGAAATAACAGGAATTAAACTTAAGAGATTATGAGTCGTTCATTAAGAAAAGGTCCATATATCCAGGAAGCTCTGGAAAAAAGAATTCTTGCTATGAATGAAGGCGGCAAGAAGAAAGAGGTCGTGAAGACCTGGTCACGCGCAAGCATGATCTCTCCTGACTTCGTAGGTCATACTATCGCCGTTCATAACGGGAATAAGTTCATTCCTGTATATGTAACCGAGAATATGGTAGGCCACAAGCTTGGAGAGTTCGCTCCAACTAGGACTTTCAGAGGCCATTCAGGTAACAATAAGTAAAATCGCTTAATTGATCAGAAATTATGGGAAAACGTAAAAGAGAAATGGCCGAAAGACTGAAAGAGATTAAGCGCCAGACTGCTATTGCGAAGGCAAATGACGTTCCGTCATCCCCTCGTAAGATGCGTCTCGTTGCAGACACTGTAAGAGGTGTGGAAGTTAACCACGCTCTGGATCTGCTCAAGTTCTCCAAGAAGGCTCCTTCAAAGGTTCTTGAGACTCTCCTTCGCAGTGCAATCGCTAACTGGGAGGCCAAAAACCAGGACAAAGCTAAAGAATTGGACAACGGTAACGTCATCGTCAAGACTATCATGGTCGATGAAGGTCGTACACTCAAGAGAATCCGTCCTTGCCCTAAGGGTAGAGCCGGCAGAATCCGCAAGCGTTCCAACCACGTTACTATTATCCTTGACGTAAAGAAACCATCAACAGTGGAGGACAATAAATAATATGGGACAGAAAACTAATCCTATCAGCAACAGAATCGGTATCACCCGTGGTTGGGTCTCTAACTGGTGTGGTGATAATTACGCTGAGAAAATCGCGGAAGACTACAAGATCCGCAAGTACCTCGTAAATCGTCTTGCCAATGCAAGCATTTCCAAGATTGTCATTGAGAGAACTCTCAAACTTATCACAGTGACGATCCAGGCTGCAAGACCAGGTGTCATCATCGGCAAGGGCGGCAGTGCAGTGGACAAACTTAAGGAGGAACTTAAGAAAGTCACAAGCAAAGAGGTTCAGATCAACATCTTCGAAGTCAGAAGACCGGAAGTTGATGCGAGCATCGTTGCAGACAGCATCGCTCGTCAGATTGAGGGCCGTGTTTCATACAGGAGAGCTATCAAGCTTGCAGTTTCTACCGCAATGCGTGTAGGTGCTGAAGGTATCAAGGTTCAGATCAGCGGCCGTGTAGGCGGCGCCGAGATGGCAAGAAGCGAAATGTTCAAGGAAGGTCGTACACCGCTCCACACATTCCGTGCTGATATCGACTATGCTCTTGCAGTAGCTCACACCAAGGTTGGTGCTCTCGGTATCAAGGTATGGATTTGCAACGGTGAGGTTTACGGAAAGAAAGATCTTTCACCTAACGCAGGCCTCGCTTCAGCATCCGCTCAGCCTCAGGGACAGGGTCGCCAGTCCCGTGGAGACCGTGGTCCTCGTCGTGGTGGCAGAGGCCGTGGAGACAGAAAAGAGAACAAAAACTAAGTTTTTGTCCTATCAATAACGAATCCCGACAGGTTTAACTCCTGCCGGGATTTTTTCTTATCCCTAAAACCATTATCTTTGTTGACATTGGTTTTCAATCAAATACCCATTTAATATATGCTGAAACGGAAATTTGACAAGTTGGTGGCGTCCGGTAAAGGGACTCAACTGATATGGCTGATGGTGATATCGGCAATCGCATTGGGCGGAGCATTGATTTACGCTTTGGTTCGTGGAAATGCAGCCTTTGGATGGCGAGAGACATTGGCCATATTCCTCGACCCCGGCAACTTTATGCTCGGGGCAAGCAGCGGACACGAGTGGTTCGGCCTCTTTATGGCGCTGCTCAGCATTTTTCTCTTTTCCGCATTGCTCGTCAGCACATTTATCAATGTCCTTGAGAATATCGGGACCTCTGTCCGTGAAGGAAAACGCAGATACAATTTCCAGCATCACATACTTGTACTTGGAAGCGGCAAGAAACTGCAGCGTATTGTGGATTCGCTGAAAAATGACAGCCGCAGCATAGTCGTAATGAGTCCAAATCCGGTATGTGCCAATAGCAAAGTGGTGTATTACAATGGCTTAAGGGACTCGTACGAAGACTTGCTTTCGACTGATGCCTCGAATGCGGATATGATTTACATAATCGGAGAAGACAATGAACCGGGCCATGATGCAAAAAGCCTTCAGGCACTCGAAATGCTTAAAGAAATATGCTCCTCAGCGACACACGATGTTTATTGCTATCTAAGTATCAATGAGACTGTTACGCAGGAGGTTTTTCAATACTATCGTCAGAATGGCGAAAGTCGCTTGCTGCTTGTGGATGTTATCAATGACTATGAATACTATGCAGAGCAATTGATGGTAGGAACGGATTTTCTTCCTGTCATCAAATCAGGCGAAGACAAAACGTGTCATATAATCATTGTCGGCTCCGGGAAGGCAGCCCAGTCAGCCGCATACACCGCTGCACATATTTGCCACTATCCGAGTTATACGGAATTCGGCAGAAAAACTGAGATTTCATTTGTTGATACCGGAATGAAAACGTTCAGAGATATGCTGATAGCTTCCCGCCCGCATTTGTTCGCAATGTCCGAGTGGACTTATATGTCGCCAGATTCCAAGACCGAGATACATCATGCGGACAACGGCGATATATTGGACATCAAGTGGAACTTCATCGATGCGGCTGCCGAGTCTGCCGAAGCTAAGGATTTTATTGTCAATGTCTTGGCTGATACTGTCAATGATGTGCGCATTATAGTCTGCGGCAAGAATGATACGGAGGTTTCTGCCCGCGTCCTGCATCTTCCTCGCGCAGCATATGATATTCCGTCGATAGCGCTTTTCCTGGAGGAGTCAGTGGCCCTCATTGACAAGGCTCATGAAACTAATATGTATGGAAATCTCGTGGTGTTCGGGCCTGCTTCAGCACATGATGACGCGCTGTTTCAGAGAAGGTCAATGCTAGGCCAGAGGGTAAACTTCATTTATGACCAGGCCTACGCTAAAGATCCGTCCAAAACAGTTGAGGAAGCGTGGTACAAGCAATCGGAATCAAATAAATTCTCTAGCATCTATTGCGCTAATGCAATGCCGCTCCGCCGTCTCTGTTACGATTTGTCTTTGCCGGACCGTCGCCCGGTCTATGAGGCGGAACACCGTCGCTGGTTGGTATCCGAACTGATAATGGGTTATGCTCCGGGTCCAAAGACAGACAAGGCCAATTTCATCCACGCTGACATCGTCCCGTTCGATGCCCTGCCTCCATCAGAACAGGAGAAGGACAAGACCCTCATCGACAAGATTGACGAGATTTGCCGTTGAAAATATGCGCACCGCGTAATTGGTTGTGCGTCAATATGTTAAGCATTTTCAGAGTTGTGAAAACCACAACTCTGATTTCGGTTAAATGCTTAATAAACAGCAACTTACAGGTTGCGCGCGCCGGTCAATGACGGTAAACTTTTTTCATTACGATGGTAAGCGTCTCCGCGGTTCCGTTCCCGTGCAGTCCTGAGGCCATTCTGAATGTGACAATTTCTTTAATAGTAATACGCCATACTGTTAAATAATAGCAGTATGGCGCACAGCTTTTATGTACTTTTTCCATTTGTTCTCCATGCTGATAAGTCCGAAGTAACTTTACAGACGAAACGGAAGGCAAAAGAATGTCTGTTACGCATTATAGAATAATAAAAGTACAGTTATGGCAACAGTAAAACTAAAGTTTCGCCCGTCAATGGTCGCAGACCGTCCGGGCACAATCATCTATTTAATAACTCACCGTCGAACCGTCAGGCAAATTACAACGGAGTACAGGGTGTTCTCTGATGAATGGGATGAAAAACAGTCAAGACTTGTGACAATTAATAAATACGAACGAGCGGAAACTGTCCGGATAATTTCTCGGAGAATCCATCGGGATATGGAGAGACTGAACACCATTATAGAGAATTTCGATAGCAAGTGTCAGGAGTATTCGTCCGAAGATATAATATCGGAGTTCTGGAACACCTCAAACGCGAATACGCTCTTTAAATTCATGAATGATGTTATCGAGCGGTTGCGACAATTGCAGCACATCGGCACGGCAAAAAATTATCATGCTGCGCTCTGTAGTTTCAAAAGGTTTCGGGATAACGAAGACATTACATTGAGGGATATAGATCAGTTTATGATGGAAGATTATCAGGCTTATCTGAAATCGGCAGGCCTATCATCAAATTCCATATCCTTTTATATGCGTATTCTTCGAGCTGTCTATAACCGTGCGGTTAAACAGGAACTGACCAAGGATTGCAAGCCTTTTCAAATGGTGTTCACTGGAACAGAGAAAACCCTCAAGAGGGCAATTTCAATCAATGATATCAAGCGCATCAAGAATCTTGACTTGTCTCTTAAGCCCAACATCGAATTTGCCCGTGATATGTTCCTATTTTTATTCTTTTGTCGTGGAATGTCTTTTATAGATGCAGCATTCTTGAGGAAGACAGATGTTCAAAACGGAGTACTGACCTATCGGAGACATAAGACGAATCAAGTGCTTCGCATTAAGATCATAAATCCTATAAAAGAATTGCTTGACCGCTATTCGAACAAGAGTTCTCCTTACCTGCTTCCTATTATTGATTGTACTGTCACTGATGAACGTAAACAATACGAAACAGCCTTGCGCCGTATTAATAACACATTGAAGCACATTGCCGATATGGTGAAATTGCCGGTTACGCTTACAACATATGTCTCCCGTCACACTTGGGCGACCATAGCCAAGTCAAAAAATGTGCCTATCAATGTCATTTCAGATGCACTAGGGCACGAGTCTATCGCCACCACACAAATATATCTTGCTTCAATAGATGCGTCTGTTATTGATCGGGCGAATGAATTGATAATTAAAGATTTGTAAAGGGAAAACTGTTGCGAAGTGCATCCGTTTCCTTGTAAGAAACGGATATGACGCACAAAGATATATAATATTTTCGACTGTCAAACTATCCGAGATAAGAATTTCATAGTATTTCTTATTTAAAGGACATATTATGATTTGCTAAGATAATTTAAAGCGGAAGGATTTGACTGTATACCAACTAGTTATATTCTATTTCTGTTTCTTACAAGGAAACGGATAGATATATTAAACAGGATCACTAAAACTTCTAATAATTAGACTGATGGGCTTTATAATTTTTGTTGCCGTTGTTATCTTGGCTATTTACTTGATCAAAAAAAGTTCTTCTGACAAGAATTCTTCTTTTGAAGAACCTGTAAAATCCCAAATTTCATTTGATAATCTTTCTCCGGAAGAATTAAATGACCGGGATGAAATATTCCGCGATTTGATGCAAGGGAGAAATGGGGAAGAATTGACTAAATGCTACAACAAATGCAAATCTCTGTTCATTCCTAAAGAAAATGGGGATTTTGCGGGAAGTCTTTCCGGTTTGCTGTCAGAGACGTATCGTGCGAAAAAGCTTAAGAATGGCAAACTCCACTACGAAATAAAAGGTGCATACGATTCCTTCAAATATGGTTTATGCATGGACGATGATCTTATCCGCAAGGCGGAGATTCTTATTACTATCTGCGCAAAATACGAACTCCATAAAGACGATGTGGAGAAATACGCGTTGCCTAGCCTCTCAAGGTAAGTTATTCAAATTAAATAATTTAATGTAATAGTAATACAAATTTAAAACTTTAAAAAGTAAATTAATTATGGGTTTTTGGTCTACATTCTTCTGCGACCAACAATGTAAATGTTGTGGTAGCTACAACACTCGCTATGTCGCAAAGAATACTTGCGAGTGGAACGATGCTATGGATTACCTCTATACGAGGAGCCATTATAACGGAACCATAAGTAAACTCTATAAATGCGATGATTGTGATGAGTTTACATGGCGTGATGCTGATAATAGATTGTGGAATTCCAGACCTAAAGATGATTAATTTGCCATGGGTACAGTATTTACCATATTGTTATATATAGTTGGGGGATTAATACTCCTTTCTATAATTATCGGAATATTGGGACGACTTGCAAGATTCACATGGTTTCCGTGGGTTGTTATGCTGATTGTAGGTATTGTTGTATCCTGTTTATCTTCAACCGGCTGGGGAATTGTCGCAGGATTATTTGCGTTCGGAGTCATTTCTATGTGTAAAGATGTAGTAGATGAATAATGACTTAAGTTTCTGAAAAGTCATGAAATAGTACAGAATGGGAATATAATTAATCATAATATTATATGGATTTCGTAGATTTTCTTTTAAAAACACTGTTTGAAGCAGTGGCTTGGATTTTCAAGCTTCTTTGTAGTGCTGTAATCGGATTGTTTAGTCTGATTATAAAAGGAATCGCCAGCTTGTTCAATAAAAGCGAGGCGTAGTCCTAATTTAACGGCGGATTCCGAAAAGCCGGAAAAGAGTAGGAGATAACACTCAAACATTTATAGTTATGCTTACCGAAGTATTTACTGTCAATGAGAACGCCAGCAATTGTACAGCAGGATGCTGTGATGTGTTTGGCTATGGATGTTCTTGCGCTTGCAACAATAGCTAAGAGAGAAGTGTTTGCACTCTGCTGCGCATTTTTTTGCGTAGCAGAGTGCTTTTTTTGTTTTTTACGAAACAGTATCGATCTGATGCTGGAAAGCCACATGAAATGAAAACAGAATTACTGATAAAAAATAACGTGTTTCCGATACCAGTCGGAGACTTTTTTCACAAAGAAACAGATGCCTGCTATCTTGTGTATGCACCATTGAGCAATGTGTTCTATCTTTCTACCGGTGATGAGGTGCGGAAATTGGAACAGACCTTAGAAAAAGGAGAAGAAACACCGCTTGTCCGGAAACTCTTGAAGCAGGACGCGTTTAAAGCCATAAATCAGGAAGTAAGCGTTGATACATTCTGCACATTGCACCTGTTGCTGAATGAGAAATGCAATTTCAGTTGTAAATATTGTTATTCAGCCAATGGGCGTTCCAAAGCAGAACTCACAGAAGATCAGATATATGCCACGTTGGATTATTTTCTTTCGTCAGAGCGTGCAGCAGTGAAAGACAGAACAGTTATGTTTATGGGTGGAGGTGAACCGACATTGTCTTGGAACCTGTTGGAAAAATCAACTCTTTATGCGGAACGTACTGCAAAAGCGAATGGTATCAATCTTCATCTTTCATTGACAACTAACGGCTCTATCCTCGATGACAAGATGATGGCATTTCTGAAGGAACATGACTTTACGGTACAGATATCTTTCGAGGTCCTTCCTGATATTCAGAACGAGCAGCGTGGGCAGTTCGACAAGGTGGCTGAAAATGTCAATAGAATTGCCGCTGCAGGAATAAACAATTATGTGCGCTCTACGATTACAGCCTCAAATGTGGATAGAATACCGGAAATGGTGGAATATTGTCATCAGCATTTCCCTGATGTAAAAAAACTCAGTTGTCAGCAAGTTGTTGATCCTGAGTATTTCAAGACGACAGATATTGTCCATGATTTTTTCGATAGATATTTCAGGTCATTCAGAGAAGGAGTGGCTTTAGCCGAGAAATATGGCATTGCACTTCGCTCATCTTCCTCTCATCTTTTGAACTATTCCAAAAGAGAGCGGTTTTGCTACAATCTGGTATGTTTGACGCCGTATGGTACATTGACCACCTGCCCGGACGTTTCTTCTCCTAAAGAACCGGATTATAAAGATGCTGTATTCGCAAGTCTTAATGATG
>UMHZ01016529.1_pt1 | contig 17260 bp, 15 predicted proteins | sample 1965671 | NCBI WGS metagenome assembly UMHZ01 (sample SAMEA4836111, study PRJEB28245) | human gut metagenome | biome: gut microbiome; material: fecal sample | place: Denmark | collected 2008 | reverse complement strand
CAGAAGCAATTTCGCCTTCGCTGAGTTCTACGGTCTGCGAGTCGGGAAGCTGATAGCCGAAAGTTTCCTCTGTATCAAGTTCTTCGACCTTGTACTGATACTTAGTCGCGCCGTCTTTGTCCGCGTAAATCGGAAGTGTTTCGGTAAGGATTTCGCCTGCGGCATTCGTTACATACTCTGCGGAATAGTTATCCTCAAGGCGCGTCACGCGGAACTTGATGCCCTCGATTACGCCATCCTCGGAAGTCTTTACGATTTTGAGCTGTGCATTTTTCTGTACGTTGACAAGATCATAGCTATAAACCTTGCCATCCTCGGAGATTACTACATCAAAATCGGCTACAAGCTGACGACCGTTGCCACCCTTTGTTTGATGCACGACGTATGTGCCGTAAGGTAAATCCTTTGTGGTTGCCATGCCATCCGCGCCGGTGGTGATATGGTCGCGCTCGGTCTCTTTGGCTGCATCGAAGCTGCCCGCAGATTTGAGGTAAACGTCAAACTCTGCGCCCTGTTCTTCTGCGAGGTCATCAAGGGTTTCATATTGCTTATGCAGCGCAATCTGGCCTTTCATGACTTCTTCCGTAAAGTCGGCGGGTTCAAGCTCAAAAACGTCTTCGCTGCCGACGGTTGTGATGTTGTAGGTACGGACGCGCTCATCGAGCTTGTAGCCGACCGGAGACTTGATTTCCTGCACTTTCACTAAGCCAAGAGGAATACGTGCTAACGCAGCAACACCATTGCTGTTCGTCGTAATATCTTTATATACTTCCTGTCCGTTTTGTGTGTAGAATACGCGATAAACTGCACCTTCAAGTGAAGCGTTACCGGTGGGTGTGCCGGTGTTTGTATCACGGTCCTTTTTTCTCACAGTTAAAACAATCACGCCCGGGTCGTCCACAACATTCAGCGTTGTTTCTCCTGTAATGGTGAATTTATGGATTTTGCTGTCTGCGCAGTAGCCCTTCGGCGCTACGGCTTCAAAAGTTACATAGTTGCCTGGCTGCAATTTCTTGCTAAGCTCAGCATGTCCGTTTGCGTCTGTGGTAAAGGTCGCATACGGCTCATGATCCCAATACGGATAATCTGGTATATTGACATCTTTATAAACATAGTACACCGCACCCTTGAGGCTGTAATTGGGGTTGCCGTTAGTAATCGTCAAATCAGCGCTTGTCTTGTTGAGCGTGATTGTATACGAAGGCTTTTCGACCTTTATTTTGATATACGCCATGGTCTGCGTTGTACCCGGGCAGGTTGCTTGGTGCTGAATATTGGCCTGCTGGTCTCTATCCTCCCAAACGGCGATGCTGTTTTTATCGCCGACGGTGTAGCCTGCACCGATAATCGTGGTCTCTTGCTCCGGCAGCGTGCTCGTAGATATTGTCAGCGTATTACCGTTACGAGAAATATCAAAGCCTGCTTTTTGAAAATCAAATAAATCCAGCACGCCGTTGGTATCGGTAACGGTGGCCGTATATTTGCCATTCACAAGCTGCAAAGCGATTTCCTGTGCATCGCTGCCGTCGCTGCTTTTGCCTGCAAAGGACGGGACGATTTCCGACCGCAAAAGACGATCTTTAAGCTCTGCGTAGTAACTGCGTACAACAGAACCGTTATACGCCAGATTTGCCATGCGCTCAACATCGGTATCGATGCCAGTACCCCAAGACCAGTTTGTACCGTCTACGGTAATATAGCCTTCGGACGCCAGCCAAACAAGATGCTGTGTGACCATCGTCTTTGCGGTCGCATCGCTGTACCAATCATTTTTACCGAGAGAGTTTGTCGTGTTGTAGCCATAAGCGATAATGCGGCGCATAGCTTCAGTCATGCCATAATTGTCTCTTTGCACGTATGCTCCGTTGTTCACACGACCCTTACCGTGCTGCAAACAGTAGGCCGGGTAACTTACACCGTTTCGGTAGATGTCATACAGTGGAAATTCGCCAAGGTCATAAAGATAATTTGAACTGAAATTACCGTTGATGCCTACCGTGCGGTAACGCGTAATTGCCTCATCGCCGAGCGCCAGTAAACTGATTTCATCCTCCGGGTTTGGCGTGGGGGAAGCAGTGGGTTCAGCCGTTGCTTCCGGCTCTGCACTGACCTCCGATTCAGTCGGTTCCTCTGTTGCCTCCGGTGAGGGCTCTGCGGTCGGTTCAGCCGAGGGGGTTGTGCTCGCCTCCGGCGTCGCGGTCGGTTCTGCCGTGATTTCCGGTTTAGGTTCTGCATCCGGCTCCGTGTCCTGCACTGCTTTTTCAGCGTTTGTTTCGACCGTAACCGATACGGGTGTATCGGCCTCATCGGCAAGAGCGCTCATCGGTACGGCGCTGAAAATCAGCAGCGTTGCAAGCAGACACGCAAGTGACTTTTTGAGCTTCTTTTTCATTTTTTTGCTTCCTTTCAAAGATTTTTCTATATGAAAAAAGCCGCATATAAAATGACACGGCTTGAATTTGAGCAGTAAAAAAGCACTCAATGTAAAATCGAGTGCTTCATTCTGCAATATTCACTTTATTTGATCCTTATCTATATTCCCAATGGCCGACTTCATCTTGCGCAGGAGTATCTACGACCCAATATTTCTCTCCTGTATAATGCTTGTACGGTTCTCCGCCTATCATGGTGTAACTGCCACATGTAAGATTTCCATTTATACACTCATTTATATTGTGATCTGCGGCTTCATCTTCTGTTGAAAAAATAGTTTTGCATCCATTGCATTGATAAACCCAATCGCTGCCCATCCAGTAGACGTCTTCCCAATGCCCGACTTCTTCTTGAGCAGGTACGTCCACGACCCAGACCTTTTCTTTGGGCTTCGGCGTCGCAGTGGGCACGGCTGTTGGCGCTGCGGTAGGAGCTGCCGTAGGCTTGGCTGTGGGAGCTGCGGTGGGTGCAGCTGTCGGCTTCGCAGTCGGTGCGGGCGTAGGTCTGGCCGCACTGCCGGAAGGCTTGCTGTTAGAAGTATGGGAGCTGCTCGGTTTTGCGGTTGCTGCCGGTTTCGGTGTAGCCGTCGCGCTCGCTTTACCTGCCGTGCTGCTTTCGGTTTTACTCTCCGGCTTCGGCGTTGCGGTAGGCTTGACCGTTGCCGCAGCACCGGCAGAGGGAGTAGCCGTAGGCTTCGCCGATGCACTCGGCTTGGCGCTGCTTGCGGCCGTGGAGCTTGTGTTCGAAACCGGCTTGCTGCTCACTGCACTGGATGCAGAGCTTTCAACGCCGGTATCCGCTGTGCTGTTGCCCGCACACGCCGCCATGGTAAGCATCAATGCTGCTGTCATTAAAATAGCTGTGATTTTTCTTTTCATAGTCTTCACTCCCTGTTTAGTTTGATTATAATAAATGAGAAAAAATAAATCAAGTGCAAAACCGGCAACATTGCCGCTTTTCGCGCTTGACAAAACTTCAAAAGCGTCTATAATTAGAAATAGAAAGAGTGCTGCCGATGAACGGTTAGCCCTCAGTATTACTCAAAGAAGTTGAGCCGAATCCTTAGGCGAGGGCGGCTCACTTCTTTTTATGTTCGCGTTTACGAAATAGTTCGATGAGTGCGATAATGACGAGTGCCAACTGACACAGATCACTAAAGTTCAGCTCGAGCTTCATAAGCGTCATCCCTCTCTCCGTACTGGATTGAGGGATATTTTCATATCCAAGAAATGTTCCCTCGTACGGTGCAGAAAATCTGCATCTGAGGGCTGAACCGTCCACCGTTATGGCAGCACCCGAACCGCATATTGCAGTTCGCTTTCATTCTACCAGAAATCACCTTATATGGCAATGTTTTTATTCGACACTCACGGCCACCAGTTTGCAGTTTAGTGCGGCTGCTATCCGCAGCAGTGCTCGGAGCTGCACCATGTGCTTTTTCTGCTCCATGAGTGCAACCTCCGTCCACGAAACTCCGGCGACAGAAGCTAATTCGCGCTGCGATATTTTAAGCGCACGCCGCTGTAAGATCAGGCTATCAATCAGCTCTATATAAGCGTTTGGCATTCTATCACTTCCTTTCAGAACCGGCAATGTTGCCGGTTTTCTTTTTTTGTCTGCGGCGGATTAGCAAGATCAACAGCAGCAACAGCATCGCCGCAAAGGAAGTTATGAGGCCGATCACAAGCCCTTGCTCATATCTCTCTATCCACGTGCTCGCTGCTGGTTCTACTTTATCTTCAACCTCCGCTATGGCTTCTTCGGCCATATCCACCCGGTGGCCGCGCACAAGCAATCTGTGCGTATTCACGCCATACGGTGTGCAGGTGAGCAATGTGACGTAATCTTGCTGCGTATCGATACGGATCAAATCAATGTCTGTGGGCTCCACCACTGCGATGTTGTCCACTTCGTAAGCTAATTTCTGGTTGCACACCGTAATGATGAATATGTCTCCAATCTCAAGCTTATCAAGGTCGGTAAAAAGCTTTGCGCTTGCCATGCCGGAGTGTGCGGAGATCACGGCGTGCGTGCCCACGCCGCCCACCGGCAGCGACGTGCCTTCCATGTGACCCGCGCCCTTTTCCATCGCAGCGCCGGTCGTGCCGTGATATATGGGTAAATCTATGTTAATGGCCGGTATCTCGATGTAGCCCATGATGCCGTTATTGGCAAGGTTCAGAAGATCTTCGTATGGCGGCAAGCTTTCCTTTATCTTATCGACATCTTCAATTTGCACGGTAGAGATTGTTTTGTTATACTCCCGTGCTGCCGCCAACGCTGCATCGATTTCCGAGGTGTCGAGCTGCTCGAGCTTTTCCTCATACTCTACTTGCACAAGCGATTGTGCGTGCTCATTGTTGATCGATGCAATTAGCGGGTACGCAGCTGCGCCCGCGCCGAGCAGGATCACAAGCACAAAGCAGATAATGATGATGGTGTTTTTTCGTTTGCTCATCGTTTAACCCCTCCAATCTTTTTGGCGACTACAATCAGTCTGCCGTTATCGCTGCTGTATTCGCATGTCGATAGAGTAACTAATTTATCTCCGTATTCAGCGTCAATGCCCGTATCATATAAGGCACGCTGCTTACATTCCTGTACGTATGTGCCGAAGATCAGCTCGTTGTTTTCCACGTAGTTATAATATTGAAAACTGTCTGCTTGATAGGTCGTCGTAACAACCACGGCCATGATCTCGTACAGTCCCAGTTCATCCAAGGTGTCAAAGCGCACGTATTTGTGCTGCTCGAAGAATGCCTTCTTTTTATAAAGCTCAAGGTCGCTGAACATCCCACCGTCGAGCATGTGGTGGCCGTAGATTATCAAGTTATCGCACGTGCGTATGTCGCAGTTTTCCTGCAAATACGGCGTGCCTAAATTGCTGTACGCTTTCTCAAAGTTTCGGCGCAGATAAAAATTCGGATTATTCGGCGATTGCATCACCGGGTAATTGATCTCTGTGCCCGGTACGCGTATCCAGCCTACAAAGTCTGAGTTATAACTGTGCAGCTCGCGGTATACTTCAAGCAACTGTACCACGCGTTTATCCTCTGCATTGCCGATTTGCTCTAAATCTCCCAACTCACTTTCAGCTGCGTCCACCTTTTCGGCTATGGTTGCAAACAGCTCCTTCTGCTCTGCTTTCTGTTGCCAGTTATGGATGAGCAGATACGCGCAAAATCCCGCGACGCACAGCAGTAAAATCGCGATGATGATGGCTATGACCTGCGCACCTTTGTACGTTCGCTTTTGGGGCATGTTTTCACCTTCTTCAATTTTTCCTTTTCACCCAAAGCCTACACACAATGTTGCAGGCTTTGGGTGGGGCTCAGTGCTGTCACTGAGCCCTCCCTGCGAGGTAAACCTAATTCAAAATTTTGGTGTACTCTTACTTATCTTCCTGCTCTTTTCTTCTCTTGAAAACCAAGAAGAAAATAAATGCAGAAGTGCCGAGGCAAGCAACCAGTACGCCGCCGATAGCAAGCGCCTGCGTACCTCTATCACCGGTCATCGGAGTAATGAAAACTCTTGTGTTCACAACTGTCAATGGCGCAATTGCGTTGGTAGAATCAGTATCCATCTCATCGTCGAGCATTGTGACGTCGTTGCCGTCAACCGTTGCAGATGCAGTCTGATAGTTATGTGCGAGCTGCGTCTGTGGGATGTTCGCGAGGTGCAGATCGAGGTCGCCATCGAAGTTATAACGCGGGTCATTCTGCACGACGCCGAGTGTATCTTTGCTGTAAATGTCGCACGGACGGTTTGCATCATCGACGGACGTAATCGTTACGTCGATGTTATTCTTGAGCAACGTGTAACCGTTTGCAGTCTCGAGCTCTGTCCAGATGTACTGGTCGTCTTCGACGCCCTTGAGGATAAGCTGGCCCTTTTTGCCATTCCAATCGACAGGGTGCATTGCTGTTGCGGCGGTTTCACTGGTCGTATGGCCGGTCACATACCAGATGCCCTCAGCCTCATTAAGCTGTGCAATTACATAGTAGCCATCGGATGCGTTCTGCGCCTTAAAGAGGACGTTATCGAACATCGTCTGTTCTTCTTTGCCATCACTAAAGGTCTTCGTGATGTCAATCGCGTATGTATAAACATGCGCGTCGTCGATGAGCGTGTCGTAGTAGGTGTCATTGGTACGCTTCCAAGTCAACACGACTTCGTTCTCGTTGCCGGAATCGCCGTAAACAAGGCTTTCATCGGAATTGAGCTTTGCGTCATAACGGATGCGAAGGGTATAGTTGGAATAACCGGCATAGAGCTCGCCGTTGTCGTTGTCGTAAGCTGTGTTGGCCGTGTTGATCTCAGCAAGGCCGTCAGCAGTCATGGAGATCGTCATCGTATGCGTACCGTCGTTGTTTTCTTCGCGTGTGACCTTAAATTTGCCGTCTGCCTGTTTCCATGTAGTTACCTTGTTGGTGCAGGCTTCATCGGTGAAGAATTCGAGTGTAACGCTGTTCGCACCGCCTACATAAGAGAGGCCGCGAGCGAGAACATCACGGAAAGTATATTCGCTGATGTTGGTTGCTGCAGACGTGATCGTCGGCAGCGTGCTGATGATCTGATACTCAATCGTATCGCCTGCGGATGCCGTTGCATTGTGCTTAAAGCCATCGGTGATAACATCGGACGCGTTATTTTTACCGGTGTCCTTAACAGCTTCACGTACAGTTTTTTCAAGTGTTACGATACCAGTTTCGTTTTTCGGATAAAGAACAACATTGTAGTTCCAGTCGTGGCCGCCGGTCGTAATCTGGTTGCCAGAACCGTCTGCCATACCACCATCAACCGTGGTCATGGGCAGCGAGACGAAGCACGGATTTGTCGTGCCTGTCACCATTTCCGGCGTGCGGGTTTCAACCAGCAGGTAGAGACCTACGGGGAGGCCCGTTACATTGCTGTAGCCGTCCTCATTAGTCTCGGGCATTGCCGTACCGCCGTTGTTTTTAACGTAGGATTCGAGAGAGTTTTTTACGGTTGTGGAATTGGCCTCAAGTGCAGCTTTAAGTGCTGCACTAAGCTTATCCGACTGGTAGTACCACTTGCTCGAGTCAAGCGCATTGTTGGCATTTTCATAGCTGTTTTTGCCGTCTGCAAGGCCGATAGCAGCGAGCATATCTGCGCCTTTCACTCTATCGATTGCATACAGCACCTCGATGTGGCTGTCGGTGCGACCGCCGTCCTTTGCAGACTCAGAAAACTGCGTGATGTCCGCAATTTTGAGGTATGTGTATTCGACACCTTTGATCGCGTAACCGTTGCTTGCCTGTCCATTACCGAGAGCAGAAGATGCACTGTTCGCACCGGTACGTGTTGTGCGGCCAAGAACCTCATTTACACGAGCATCATACTGACCGGTGGAAACGTAGCTGCCTTCGTTCCACACGCCATCCTTTTTGGCATTTGTAAAGTCGTACTTATAAATAGACAGCTGTGCCTTTGCGTCCATATCGATGGTAGCTTTATCGATAGTAGCCGCCGAGGCCGAGACCAGAGAGGTGCAGGCCAGAGCTGCTGCTAAAGCCAAAGCACCAATGCGAGAGATTAACTTGGATTTTGCCATTTTTCTACATTCCTTTCATTTTATTTTTTTATGTTCTAAGAGAGTGTAGATGCTCTCTTAAAATAACTTTTTCTTCCACAGCCATGCTGCAAGGCAGGACACGGAAATCAGTGCGAGAGCAATGCCCACCGGCACGCTCACCATGCCATTGCCGCCGGAGGACGGCAATGTGTAGTTTTGATTGTTGACTGCCGTTACAGTCACATCGACGATTTCTGTTCCGTCGTCGAGCACCTGCGGTAAGCTGCCGATAAACATCGGCGCTGCGAGCAGAGTGTTGCCGGACTTAGTGGCGGTTTCTGTCAGTCGGTAAAGGATCGTCACAGTCTGATTATTGATCTGAAGCCCATTAAAGGTAGCGACGCCGTTTTCATCGGTCTCCAAAGCGCCGTCAACGACTGCACTTGTGCAACCCCCGATTGAAGGCTTGCTGTCTTCTGCGCGGGCTTCCACCGGGGCCCAAGTCGCGCCATCGTCAGTGCTGTACTCGAGCGTAAACTCTACGCCCGGCATGGCGTTGCCGTCAGCATCGATCTTTTTAGCTGTAATGGAGCCCACGCTCGGAGTGTTTTCCTGCGTGACTTCTACGACCTGCTCATCGTGCTCGATTGCAAAGTCATGCACGGTATCATCAAGTTCATAACCCTTCGGAGCCATCACCTCTGACCAGTGGTATTGTCCGTAAAGGATCGAGTCTACCTTGATTTTTCCGTCCGGCCCGGAAGTTTCGGTTGCAATTACATTGTTGTTATCGTCTGTAATCTCAAACTTCGCGCCTTCGAGCGGCGTCACACCGTCGTGGTCTACTTTAAGGATTTCAAGCGTGCCGCGTGCAATTTGGTTGTAAAAGCGAACCTCTGCCGTCTGCCCATAGGTAAGTGTTATCGTCTGTGCATCCGGCGTGCGATATTTATCCGGCACGTTGATTTCTTCGACCTTGTACTCATACAGTTGCGTTGCATCTGCATCGACGTACACAGGCATCTGATCTGTAATGATCTCACCGGCCGCATTGGTGGTATACGTTTTGCTATACCCATCCGCAAGCCGTGTGACCTTGAATGTAAAACCGGCAACATTGCCGTCTTCGGAGATCTTCACGATTTTGAGCGGCGCATACTTGAGCTCGTTTGTGAGCGTCATCTCATACGTTTTGCCGTTTTCGTGGACGTCAACATCCATGTCTTTAAACTCACGGCCCGGCACACCTTTAACCTGATGCAGCGTATACGTGCCGTAGGGCAGGTCTTTGGTGATCGACTTGCCGTCTGCCCCGGTCACAAGATAATCTCGTTCTGTGTCTTTTGCGTTGGCATAGCTACCGGCAGATTTGAGATACACCTGATATTCAGCGCCCTGCTCAAGCTGTGCATCCGCACCGAGCATTTCAATCTGTTTGGTGATCTGGATGTGTCCTTTAAAGACATCTTCGGTGAAATCTTCGGGTTCCATTTCGTATACGGCAGAAGTTACTTTGTCCGACGTAACATTGTACGTATGCACCGTTGAATCAAGCTTGTAGCCGACCGGAGCTGAGATTTCCTGAATTTTTATCTCGCCCAAAGGCACGTTGGTAAAATAGAGAATTCCTGAACTATTGGTCGTTTTTTGAACGGTTTTATCTACACCGTTTTCTTTATACGTAATTGCGTATACAGCACCCGCAAGTGATGCGTTACCAACAGCTACATTTGTGTTAGTTCCAGAATCTTTCTTTTTTACCATGATCTTGACATATTGTGGGTCATCCACAACATCCATTGTTGCCGAGTTGTAAGCAAGATAGAACGAATGTGGCGTCGTATCTTTTACATATCCGGGAGGCGGAGTTCGTTCCAAAATTGTATATGTTCTATTTGGGTATAATTTGCGGCTTAACGTCGCAACGCCCGCCGAGTTAGTTGTGAACGATGCAACCGGCGTACCCGTAGCAGAATTACCTTCGTACACATCGTACACAGCTCCGGCAAGACTGTAATTGCTGTTACCTGCCGTGATCGACGTGTTAGCACTCGTTTTGGTTAGTGTCACCGTCTTAATCAAAGGCACATCGCTGACATTCAGAGTCGCGTCAGCATTGTTGATCCTAACGGTATGCCTTGTCGTGTCCAAAGCATACCCCGGAGGAGCCTTAGATTCCACGGCGGTATATGTGCCGTTTTTGAGTTTCACATTTGAAGTGCCCTTGCCAGACGAATCTGTGGTGATGGATGCAACTTCCGTGCCTGAACTGTTATAGATTTTATACACTGCTCCGGCGAGGCTATACCCACTGTCGCCGTTTGTGATTGAGACATTGGCACTCGTCTTTGTGAGGTTGATATTGTACTCATAGATAATCGGTGTATCGGAGACATTGAGTGTCTTATTACCGTCCATCGTTACTGTATGAGTTTCATTATCAACGGAGAATCCTTTCGGTGCGGTCTTCTCCTTTACGCTCACTGTTCCCGCAGGCACAACAAGACTCGCCGATCCTGACGAGTTAGTTGTAAGCGTACCAAGTAATGCATTCGATGTTACTGTTGGAGTATAAATAGTTTGCGTAGTTTTATTCGTAAGATATGTCGATGAAGCATATCCTGTATAGGTCGTACCGTTTGAATGGGTATATTCAACCCTATACCACGATCCTGATGTGCTAAGATACTTTACGCTTGCTCCATTGGTCATGGTTATCAACACAGAACTGCTTGTATTGGCAGAGCTACGCAAATTAAGGCCACCACTTGCATTTACGGTGTAATACGTGACTGTTGAGGTTGTATAAGTGGTTTTGTTACCGTAAACTTCGTACACTGCACCAGACAAGCTGTAATTGCTGTTATTGTTTGTCAACGAGGGATTAGAGCTTGTCTTATTGAGCGTCAGTGTATATTCAGACGGTGCGTACTTAATAACCACGTAATAAGAAGGGCTGGTCTTAGGTGTTATGGTCGAAATATGGTTATTGGAACCAAAACTATGCCACATATTATCTTCGCTGGAGGAGTTTCCCCAGAAAAAGCCAATATGCGTATCTCGGTCACTGGCCGATGCTGTTGTCGGCAACATTAAAATAATGTCACCTTTTTCAAGCACACCAGACGAAAGCATATCGCTCTTTGACTGGAATGCATATGACTTAAGATCACCGTTTGCAATCCAGAAGCAATAGTTTGATGCACCTGCCAAAAGGTTTCGGCTTTTATACGAGCTGTACCAATCTGCAGAACGACCACCGACCGCCTTAGTCATAAGCCCCTGAACCGAGCTCGCAGGCAACGCAGTATGATTATTCAAGTCAGACGTACCCGCATTTAACCCCAATTTACAAAGCACATAGCTGACAAAGCCAGCACAGTTCATACCCACGCTGCCATTGTAGCTTGTATCTCCTTTAGGAGACTGGCTATCCCCGCCTACATATGTAGTACCCAAATAGTAGTTATCACTTTGATGCGAAGTAAGTTCAGCTACAACTTTGTCTCTTGTTACTCCGTAATCAGATATTGTTTTCGTCCCATTAGGTCGATTAAGATACTGATTGACCCAACTCCATGTGTAATCATCCAGTAGCGTGGATACTCCGTATTCTAATACCGGTTCAGGGTTTTCCTTTTTACCAGTCTCACTCATGACCTCAAAGTGCAAATGTGGGCCAGTAGAATTGCCAGTGCTGCCGACGCGCCCGATGCGCTGCCCACGCACGACTTTTTCGCCTTGCTGCACGTTAATTTCAGATAGATGTGCATACAGTGTGGTATTTCCATCTGGATGTTCAATCTGAATCATGTGCCCGTAGCTCATCATGCCGGTGGTGTCATACGATCCGTCCCAAATCTGCACATAAGTTACAGTGCCTTCTTCGGCTGCCACCACAGCAGAACCAGTAACAGCAGCTATATCCCAAGCTTTGTGTTGCTCACTGTATTCCTGCGTAATTTCGTCGCCGTCGGGAACTGGGAACAGGTAAAGTCCGCCGGTCTCATAGTCCGTTAAGACCTCGTGCTCAAGCTTTATTGGGTTTGTAACCGGCTGCGGTGACGGCGTAGGCGTCGGCGTTACAGTAGGGGATGCGCTCGGTAAAGCGGGCGTAGGAGATGCGGCAGCACTCGGCTCCGGCGTGCTCGTCGGCGTTGCGGTAACTTCGGGTGCAGCCGTGGGCGCTGCGGTAGGTTCTGCCGTCGGGGTCGGTGTAGCGGTGCTTTCCGGCGTAGGTGTTGGCTCCTGCGTTGGCTCTGTGGTAGATTCCGGGGTAGGCTCCGGTGTCGCTTCAACCTCGGTCGGAAGATCTTCCGAAATTTCTTCCTGCCCGGTATCTACATCAAACGAAACTTCAAAGCTCGGACTTTCCACAGGCACATCGGCTTCATCCGCCAGAGCACTTAACGGCAGTGACATCGTAAGGATCAACGCCGCAAGCGCTCCGGCCAAAATCCGTTTTGCTTTCTTCATTTTTTGCCATTCCTTTCGTTAGATTTTTATATGAAAAAAGCCGCACTCAAAAAGTACGGCTTGAATTTTTGCAGTAAAAAAGCACCCGATAAAACGGATGCTTCATGCTGCAATATTCAATTTTTTATTTGTATTCCCAGTGACCTTGTTCTTCTTGCGCAGGCTCATCAACAACCCAATGCTGACCTGTTTTTACCCAATAAGATTCTCCCGGAACTTCTGTATAACTTCCCATTGAATGCTTTCCTGCTTCGACAAGAGGGATTACATGTTCATAGAAGGCATCTGTTGTCGAAAAAGTCTCTTTACACTCATTACATCTATACACTACATCACTCCACCAATACCCATCTTCTTCCCAATGACCAACCTCTTCTTTTGCCGGAACATCTACAACCCAAACTTTCTGTGGCTCTGGTGTTGCAGTAGGCTTAGAAGTTGGCTTTGCGGTAGGTGCTGCCGTAGGCTTGACCGTCGGAGCTGTTGTGGGTTTCGCGGTAGGTGCAGCCGTCGGTTTAGCCGTTGCCGTAGGCTTTGGCGTCGCGGTTGCAGACGGCTTAGAGGTAGGCTTGGCAGTCGGCGTCGCTGTGGGTTTTGCCGTCGGTGCAGTTGTCGGTTTTACGGTTGCTGTAGCAGAAGGCTTCGCGGTCGCGCTGTTGCCGGAAGAAGGCTTGCTTGCGGTATTACTGCCGGAGCTGGGCTTCGTTGTGGCAGACGGTTTTGCGGTTGCACTCGGCTTCGATACTGTGCTACCAGTAGAACTTGAAGACGACGGCTTGCTCGTTGTGCTGTTCTCCGTTTTAGACGAGGCAGACGAGCTGCTTCCCTTCGAGCTTTCGGTTTTGCTGCTTTCTGTTTTTGCACCCGGTGTCGCCGTGGGTTTTGCACTCGCGGTGCTCGAGCTTGCAGCCGGTTTGCTGCTCGCATCGTTCTTTTCCGATACCGTGCTGCTTACCGCACTGGATGTGGAGCTTTCCGTTACGGCGCTTTCGGTATTGCTGCCCACACACGCCGCAAGCGATACCGTAAGCGCCGCCGCCATCAATATTGCTGTGATCTTTTTCTTCATAGTCGTTCACTCCTCATTGGTTTCATTATAATTCCTATTAAGTTGAAAAGCAAGAAAACCGGCAATATTGCCGGTTCCTGTATTTCAAGACAGGTTAAATTTTTCTTTTCCTCCGTAATTACGCAGAACATCCAGATATTCTTCTGGTAGTGCGTCCAGCTCATTTTTAATCCGTGTCTGCTGCTCTATCGGAAGATCTTCTAATGGTGTCAATCCGTCGATTTCAATACCGTCTCCTTCTGTCACAAACTCTTCCGGCATCTCGGCGCACCAGAGATCTTCCCAGTCGTCCTCGCAAATCGCCATACCTTCTGTGTACAACACAACTCCGTACATTGCCTTCATTCTGCACCGCTCCTTTTCATGTTTCTGATTCTCTTGTGTATCTCATTATATTTTGTGCTCTGCAAAATTTCAATAGGTCTAAAATGAGGTGTCGGTTTCTTCCGACACCTCATTAAGCTTTGCCAAATTCTCATTGTACTTTTCGATCATGTCCGACTCCTGCAACTGTCGCCACACATAAGCCGTGGCAATGCAGTCGGCAGCCGCGCTGTGCCAATTCGCACCTTTGTACCCGAGATAGTCCGCCAATACCGCAAGCTTTTTCCATTTATAGTTCACGTCCTCACCTTCACCACGCAGTTCTCCGTATACGACCGCACCGTAAAGCATCGGATCATCAATCACGGCATCTGGTCGGAGTCGAATACCGTAACGCTCGAGAAATGGAATATCAAACTGCTTGCCGTTGTAGGCAATAACCGTTTCGGCGTTTTGCAGCAGCGCCGCCATTTCGCCGATTTTATCGATGATTCCCGGCGCATCCTCAACGTCCTCTGGTGAAATACCATTCACGCGCTGCGCACCCGACCACTCTTTGGTATATGCAGGCTTAAATCGAGATTCAAAAAGTACCCCACCGTCTACCGTCGTAATCGCAGCTTCAAGGATTTCATCCTCAGCAAAATTCAAGCCGGTCGTTTCCAAATCAAAAACGAGTTTGAGGTTTGTCGGACGCTTAGACACAGCCGCACAAATAGCAGCGCATTTTTGCCGATAGATATTTAGATTTTCCCGTTTACGCTGTGCTTCTTGTTCAGCCAATGCAACCGCCCTTTCCTTTGCACGCTTTGCCGCGTCTTTGGCACTTCTCTCGGCGCGGATCAATGCGAGTTCCGTTTCGGACATTCTCCGCACTTGGTCAGCTCGAAAATATACCGCCTTAGACCAAGAGCGATTGCAGTACATGAGTTCGCCCTCGTTCTCTACGGGACAATATCCTCGCTTATGCCACTGTTTCTCAGTGGCGATTTGGGCCTTCTCATCCTCCGATAACTCATTATAAACTCTGTATTTCGTTGTCATTTTGTTTCACCTCGTTTTTTAAAACATCTCTCAGCACCTGCGCAATCGTAACTGCATCCACACGCGGCATATTTCGCACGAGAAGTCTGTCAACGATCCATGCTGACTCATTCAAGTTCTCGATTTCCGGGAGGGCTATGCCGTAGTTCGGCACGGATATGTAATACGTAATCGTTTTGCCGACTAAGGGTAGGTTTTCCATGATTTTTGCAATAACAACTGTAATACTTGAGCGCGATTTAATACGCACAATTTGTGCGTCTCTGTTACCTTGTACGGTATATTCTGCGTTCCATGTTTCTGTTGATGTTCTAATTAACATCATTACTGCACGCTCCTTTGTTCAAAACCGGCAACATTGCCGGTTTTCATTCTATACGCTTCCAATATTGCTCCTTCAATTTCTCTGCGAGCAGCATGTGTACAGGGCGTAAACGCGAAATTTGCTGCACGCCCGGCTTTCCACGCACGTGCTTCTGAATGGATAATCGGAAAGCGCACATACATTTTACCTTTATCCTCATAGACGCGGATGCCGTTTATCGCATATCCGTCTGCCGTCAAGATATTTGCGACTGCGCGGAGCCTTGGGTCAGCACCGCGCAGCGGGTGTACATTGATCTTTCTGAATTTCATCCCATGTATCCTCTCAAATACCGATTCAGTAAAGCCGTGACTTTTTCAGGGTCTTCCTTATCCGCAAGCTTGAGAACTTTTAAAATTGCCTGTTCAAGCTTGTCCTGCTTCGGCTTTTCCAACTTTTCACTCTTTTCTTCTTTCTCGCCAGAACCGGCAATATTGCCGGTTTCCCGTCCGCGCTCCACAGCACGTTCACGGGCTTCTTTAATGTCTAAGCGTCCCTCTGCCACGTCGTCTTTTTCTTCCGGTGTAAGCTGCTCAGACATTTGTTTATAATAGCGCACAGAGCGTTCAGAAACGCCCATCAGCTTTGCAAGATGCTCCTGCATACCGCCTTTTATCTCACCGGCTTCTTTCATTTCTTCAAGCAGTTCTCGATATTCTTCGTAAAGCTGCAATTTGCGCTGCGGTGTGTATTCGCGGCTTGCATTGGCCTGATGCAGCATCAGTTGCGCCTTTCGTACAGATTTTGTCTCAAACACATAGCACGGCACTTTCGTCCAATGCAGATACGTAGTGATTGCCCTAAAACGACGTTCACCGGAGAACAGTGTGTAACGGCTTCCGTTTACGATCACGCCCAACGGTGTGAGCAAACCGACTTCATCGATATTCGCAGCAAGCTCTTTGTAGGATTCCTCATTGTCATCGGCTGCGTAAGAGTTCTTTGCCGCAAAATCGATCAGCGCCGTATCGATCAGCTCAAATCTGCCGTTCTGTGCAGCATTATCTGTCGCTGCTTTCAAACTATTTAACCCTGCATTGATATTGCCTAAGTTCAACTTTTTCATACTTACGCACCAACCTTTCTTAAAAACTCGTCTGCCAGAGCTTGATAATCTATATTTCCATTGCTGCGCTTATCAAAAACGCAGATTGGCTCGCGTGCATTTACCGCACGGATCAGCGCCACATTGCGGCGAATCGTCGTGCTGAACATCGGCAGCAAATCCTGTCCCAAAAGGACTTCGCGGAATACACTGCGCAAGCCGCGCCGCTCATCCATCGTGATAAGCCCGCCAAGAATTTTCAAATTTGGATTTATCGTGCGGCGAATATCCGCGATAGCCTCCGCTTTGAGCGTCAGCGCATGGATGCCATAGTCTTCGGCAAACATCGGCATGATGATCGCATCCGCATAATAGTGTACAATATCCATCAACCTGCCACCCTGCGGAGGGCAGTCGATGATGACGAAATCATAATCTGGAAGATCTTCCAGTGCTTTTTCCAATGTGTTCAGATAAGGCGCACCATTCATTTTCTGACGGATCAAATCTTCTTCAATCACACTCAGCGTTCGGTCAGACGGCAGCACATCCACGCCAAAGCGCGTTGTTTGTACGGCTTTCGTACAAGCTACCTGCCCACGCAGCACCTCAAGTAAGGACGGAGATACGGCCACATCATAATTGAGCGTAGCATAGCCTTGCGGGTCTGCATCGATCAGCAGTACACGGTAGCCGCGCTGTGCCAAGCATGCGGAGAGGTTGACGGCCGTCATCGTTTTGCCGACGCCGCCCTTTTCGTTTGTAATTGCGATTTTCTTGATTTGTTTCATAACGAGCCTCCTAAAACTCCCGAAACCGGGGAAATATAAAAAACCGGCAACATTGCCGGTTTCCGTCAGAAATATGAAATTAAGATATGAAAAAGAGCAGCCTTTCGGTCACTCCTTGTCTACACTATATAGCACGCCTGCTTCACACGCAGGAGGTCCGCGGTTCGAGCCCGCGCGT
>UMHZ01070383.1_pt1 | contig 17314 bp, 10 predicted proteins | sample 1965671 | NCBI WGS metagenome assembly UMHZ01 (sample SAMEA4836111, study PRJEB28245) | human gut metagenome | biome: gut microbiome; material: fecal sample | place: Denmark | collected 2008 | reverse complement strand
ATCGATGAGAGAAATAATCAGACAGAAACGATCGCCGGAACCGATATCAAGCTGCATGCGGAGTTTGACGGCAGCCTGGAAAAGATGGTAGCGGCGCAGAATCCGTTCGCATGGCTGTGGCATATGAAACAGGAAGAATATACGATCGGAACGATGGTGGCGTATGACGATGCGGCGCTGGAAAGCCAGATCCGGAATTTATCGTGTTTAGACCCGGAGAAAGTGGTAGAACCGGTCAATGCAAAGATTTCAGAGTATGTGTCCGGACAGGGATATTCGATTGAGCCCGAACAGGAAGGAACGGCAGTCGAGGCGGAGAAGCTGACACAGGCGGTAACGGGTGCGATCGAGAATCTGCAGGATCATTTATCGCTGGAGGAAGCAGATGTCTATAAGAAGCCGACGGTATTGAAAGACGATGCATCTCTGGCAGAACAGCTGGATAAGATGAATAAATACGCGAAAATGAGCGTGACATACCAGTTTGGCGATTCGACGGAGACCTTAAATGGAGATCAGATTCATGCGTGGCTGATTGCCAATGCAGACGGAAGTGTTTCGGTAGATTCCTCCAAGGTGTCGGAGTACGTGTCTGAGATGGCGAAAGCACACAATACTTCAAACAAAGCGAAAACACTGAAAACATCGTATGGTTCCACGATTCAGGTAAGTGGCGGAACGTATGGCTGGAAGATCAACCAGGCGGCAGAGACGGAAGCGCTGGCAGCGATTATTGCCTCCGGCGAGAGTACGACGCGTGAGCCGGAGTATTCCCAGAAGGCGGCGAGCCATGGGGCAAATGACTACGGCGACACTTATGTGGAGATCAACCTGACCGGACAGCACCTTTTCTTCTATAAAGAAGGAAAGCTGGTGGTAGAGTCGGATTTCGTATCTGGAAACCTGGCGAAAGGCTGGGGAACCCCGGCAGGCTCGTATCCGCTGGCATATAAGCAGAAAAATGCGGTCCTGAAGGGTGAGAATTACCGGACGCCGGTTAATTACTGGATGCCGTTCAATAATGGTATCGGTATGCATGATGCGAAGTGGAGAAGCAGTTTTGGCGGTGCGATTTACAAGACGAGCGGTTCCCACGGCTGTATCAACCTGCCGCCGAGTGTTGCAAAGACGATCTTTGACAATATTTCGGCAGGAACTCCGGTGATCTGTTACAATCTGCCTGGTACAGAGAAGAGTACGACGAGCGGTACGGCAAAACCGGCGGAGACGAAGCCGGCAGAGACCACGGCGCCAGCAGAAACACCAGCTCCGGCAGAGACGCAGGCGCCAGCACCGGCAGAAACACAGGCACCGGGTCCGGCACCGACCACAGCGCCGACGCAGGCGGAGACGAAAGCGCCGGAGACTGCGGCACCGACCCAGGCAGGACCGGGAGGTCCTTCGGGGGATAATGGTGGAAATATTGCAGTGGGACCAGGAGCATAGGAAGAAACGGGAATAAAAATCGAGAAAAAATCGAGAAAAAACCTGCATAAAATGATTTACACCGAAAACATATTGTGTTATACTTACTACGTATGAGTCCGCCGGTGCTCAGTTTTTTGACGACTCCGACATAAACTTAGCATACGGTAAGAATAATTATTTTAAGGAGGAAATCACAATGATTTCAAAGGAAAAGAAAGCAGCTATTATCGAACAGTACGGAAGAAAAGCAGGCGATACAGGTTCACCGGAGGTTCAGATCGCAATTCTGACCGCTAGAATCGCTGAGCTTACAGAGCATTTAAAATCCAATCAGAAGGATCATCATTCCCGCCGCGGACTTCTGAAGATGGTAGGACAGAGACGTGGTCTTCTGGATTACTTAAAGAAATCCGATCTGGAAGGATACCGTGCACTGATCGAGAAGTTAGGCATCAGAAAGTAATTAAGATTAAAACGTATAGGGTGGAGCAATCCACCCTAGTTGTTTATGTAGAAGAAAAGTCCGAGACCGCTGCTGTACCCGTAAAGCAGAAAAACATATTTGCGGGCAGAGCAGTAGTTTCGGTATTACTTTTCACAGAAAGGCACTTTTGGAACCGAAAGCGGCGTATGAGAATGTGAAGGTTCTTCTGCAAAACAAGATGAAAGGAGATATGAGATGTACAAGAGTTTTTCGATGGAACTGGCTGGCAGAACTTTAACAGTGGATGTTGGCCGTGTAGCAGCTCAGGCAAATGGTGCTGCATTTATGCATTATGGAGATACAACCGTATTATCAACCGCGACAGCTTCTGACAAGCCGCGTGACGGTATTGATTTCTTCCCGTTAAGCGTTGAGTTTGAGGAGAAGATGTATTCGGTCGGAAAGATTCCGGGCGGATTTAACAAGAGAGAGGGAAAGGCATCTGAGAACGCAGTTCTGACTGCACGTGTTATCGACCGTCCGATGCGTCCGCTGTTCCCGAAGGATTACCGCAACGATGTTACCTTAAATAACCTCGTATTATCCGTTGACCAGGACTGCAGCCCGGAGTATACCGCGATGTTAGGTTCTGCAATCGCAACCTGCATTTCCGATATCCCGTTTGATGGTCCGTGTGCGACCACCCAGATCGGCATGATCGACGGCGAGTTTATCGTAAACCCGACTAACGCACAGAAGAAAGTATCTGATATGGCTCTGACCGTTGCTTCCACCCGCGAGAAGGTTATCATGATCGAGGCTGGCGCAAAGGAAGTTCCGGAGAACATCATGATCGATGCGATCTTCAAGGCACACGAAGTAAACCAGGAGATCATCAAATTCATCGACACCATCGTAGCAGAGTGCGGCAAGCCGAAACATTCCTACGAGAGCTGTGCAGTTCCGGAAGAGCTGTTTGCAGCGATTCGTGAGCTGGTTCCGCAGGAAGAGATGGAAGAGGCTGTATTTACAGACGAGAAACAGAAGAGAGAAGAGAATATCCGCGCAATCACCGAGCGCCTGGAAGAGGCATTCGCTGATAACGAGGAGTGGCTGGCTGTTCTGGGTGAGGCTGTATATCAGTACCAGAAGAAGACTGTCCGCAAGATGATCCTCAAAGATCACAAGCGTCCGGATGGCCGCGGTATCACCGAGATCCGTCCGCTGGCAGCAGAGATCGACATTCTGCCGCGTGTACACGGTTCCGGTATGTTTACCCGTGGACAGACACAGATTTTAAATATCTGTACACTGGCTCCGCTGTCCGAGGCACAGAAGATCGACGGACTGGATGAGAACGAGACATCCAAGAGATATATGCACCATTACAACTTCCCGTCCTACTCCGTAGGCGAAACCAAACCGTCCAGAGGACCGGGACGCCGTGAGATCGGTCATGGTGCGTTGGCGGAGCGTGCGCTTGTGCCGGTACTTCCGACTGCGGAAGAGTTCCCGTATGCAATCCGTACCGTATCTGAGACGATGGAATCCAATGGTTCTACCTCCCAGGCAAGTATCTGTGCATCCACTCTGTCCCTGATGGCAGCAGGTGTACCGATCAAAGCTCCGGTAGCTGGTATTTCCTGCGGTCTGGTAACAGGCGACACCGATGATGATTACATCGTTCTGACCGATATCCAGGGTCTGGAAGACTTCTTCGGCGATATGGACTTCAAGGTAGGCGGCACTCACAAGGGTATTACTTCCATCCAGATGGATATCAAGATCCACGGTCTGACCCGCCCGATCATCGAGGAGGCAATCGCTAAGACGAGAGAGGCAAGAATCTACATTCTGGATGAAGTTATGGCGCCGGTTATCTCCGAGCCGAGAAAGACCGTCAGCCAGTATGCTCCGAAGATCGTTCAGATCTCCATCGATCCGCAGAAGATCGGCGATGTAGTCGGCAAACAGGGCAAGGTAATCAACAAGATCATCGAGCAGACCGGCGTTAAGATCGATATCGAGGACGATGGCAGCGTAGCTGTATGCGGCACCGATCAGGCAATGATCGACAAGGCAGTTTCCATCATCAAGGGCATCGTGACCGACATCGAGCCGGGTCAGATTCTGACAGGTACCGTTGTCCGTATCATGAATTTTGGTGCATTCGTAGAGCTGGCTCCGAACAAAGATGGTATGGTTCATATTTCCAAGCTTTCGGACAAGCGCGTAGCGAAGGTAGAGGATGTTGTCAACATCGGCGATGAAGTTACTGTAAAGGTAATCGAGGTCGATAAGATGGGTCGTATCAACCTGAGCATGAAACCAGGCGATCTGGCTGAAAATAAATAATAAATAGATTGCAAATGCACACGATGTGCTGCAATCATCCATCATAAAATCAATGTGCCTGCATCACTGCGGCGCAGACCAGATAAAGTAAGGAATGCTGCAAGGCAGAGAAGCGGTTCGCTTCTGCTTTGCGGTGTTCCTTTTTACTTTACAAAGAGGAAAAATATGTTAGAGGTAACAGGGATAGAAAAACGGTACCGCGGAAGGACGATCCTAAAAAATGTCTCTTTTCGGGCAAATCCAGGGGAATGCATCGGGATTGTCGGCGGAAATGGATGCGGCAAGACGACGCTGCTCTCGATCCTCGCGGGGATCCGCAAGCCGGATCGGGGGAGTATTCGGATTGACGGGCAGGAGGCGCTTGGAAGACATCGTCTATTAGAAGAAAAAATCGCCTATGTGCCTCAGGAAAATCCATTGATCCCGGAGCTGACGGCATTTGATAATTACCGTCTCTGGTTCCGGGGGAAACGGCGGGAGATGGAGCGGGATCTGGAATGCGGCGTCGGTCATGTGCTGGGCGTGGACCGATTCTTGAAAACGCAGGCGGGACGGCTTTCAGGCGGAGAGAAAAAGAGGCTGAGCATCGCGGCGGCACTCTCCGGACGCGCGGATATCCTGATTCTCGATGAACCGGGGGCAGCGCTTGACCTGGAGGCAAAGGAGCAGATCCTGACTTATATCAGGAGCTATGTGAAAGCAGGGGGAACAGTTCTTTTAACGTCCCATGAGATGGGAGAGATAGGGTCGTGTACAACCCTTTATGTATTAAAGGACGGTGTGCTGGTTCCGACGGAGGCAGGGCTTTCGGCGCGGGAGCTGATACAGAGGTTTTAAGGTTACTGGGCACGTATGCGTGAACAGTAACGTTTTAAGAGTGAGAAAACAGGAGGAGGTACAAGATGCAAAGGGGAAATAATGCAAACAATACAAACAATACAAACAATGCAAACATGTCAAGCAATTCAACCCCGCTAAACCCGGCAGAGGCAGCGGCGCAGGCGCTTACGGCCGCATCTGACACAGCGGATGGAACCAGTGCAGGCGGATCCGCTGGTGCTGGCGGCGGAATCGGTGGAAATGCTGCAGGCGGCAGTGACGGTGGCAGAACGGGTGGAAATGGTTCTGGCAGGAAGAAATGGCTCATTTCAGCCGGAGCAGCCGCAGCGGTGGTCGTGGTCGGCGGCGGTGTGATGCTCAGCCATCAGGCAGACCCGAAGGATACAGTGATCGATGCGTTCAAGAGCATCACGGCGGAAGGGCAGTTAAATCCGTCTGAGGAGATCTTTGGGACGAAAGAGCTGGAAAAACTTTTACAGAAGGGATCCGCGCAGACGGGGATGGAGTTAAGCATGACAGGTATTTCCGATGAATCCCTGAACCAGATGAGCGGTGCGGGCATCGGTCTGGATGTGAAGCGCGATGTGGACAGCGGACGGCAGCTGCTAAATCTTTCCTTGCAGTATGGCGGCGGAGAATTGGCGGACGCACAGCTTTACATGGATGATACACAGATCATGGCTGCGATTCCGGCACTTTCCAGCCGTATATTTACCCTTGATTATGTCAATGATCTGGAAGGACAGCTCATTAATTCTCCGTATGCGGCGCAGAAGCTCGAAGAGCAGGGGATTGATATTGAGGGGCTGGCAAATTATCTGGGACAGTACAAGGAAGCGCTTTCGGACGAGGAGCCGATGATGGATCTGAAAGCACTCTGGAACCGCTACAAAGAGGGAAGCAAGGCGATTGATGACCTCAAAACGGCTATGACCGTCACTAAGAATGACAAAAAAGAGTTTACGATCGACGGACAGAGCGAGAACTGCCGCGGTTACCATGTGACTCTGCCGAAGGATGCGCTGATTCGCTTTGCAAAGACGACGAGAGAATTTTTCCTGAATGATGAGACACTCAAACAGGATGTGGTGCGCTATCTGGAACTGGCAGGCGACGCAAGCAGCATCTATGCAGCGGACGGGGACGGAGAGAGCGTGGATCCGGAGGAACAGCAGAAGGAACTCTGGGCGCAGGCGGAAGCGGTGCTGGACAATCTGGTAGAGGAAATGGAAAATACCATCGGGGATGTGACGATGGATGTCTATGTGAGAAAAGATGGCAAAATGGCTGGATTTTCCTATGAGACGGATGCAACGGTTGAGGAAGAAAATGTCCGTTTTTACGGCGATGTTTCCTTTGGCGGCGGTTACAACATGCTGTCGAATGTGAATGGGGCGTTAAATATTGAGGATTCGGACGGTCAGATTATCACGGTTTCCCTGGATAAAACAGGCGCTTACGAGGCTGGAAAGAGCTGGAATGGTCAGGTAATTGCGACCCTGCAAGGCGACGAAGAGAAATACCAGTTTATCCTGGATGGCGACTATCAGATCGCGGACGGCAGCTATGAGGTAAAGCTGGATCTGCAGAGTAACGGTGCGTCTCAGGCGTCGATCACGGCGAATGGCGCGGTCAGCGAGCTTTCGAAGGGCGAGAGCGTCCATATCGATATGGATTCCCTGCGTCTGGAAACTACATTGTTAAATGGAAGCAGTTCTTATGTTGAATTTGCCGGTTCCTATTATGTCAACCCGCTGGAGGATGAGATCGTGCAGCCGGACGGCGTTCCATTTGATGTGCTGGCTTCCTCCGAGGAGGATTATAACCAGGTCACAACGGAGATAACAGGCAACCTGTTCGCGATCCTCCTGAAAGTCATGTCATAGGCGGCGGAAAATGCGAACATATATGATATATCTGCTGCTGACCGGAAAGCGCCTGCTCCGCCAGCTGCCGTATTTTCTGGCAGGGCTGGCGGTGATGGTGCTGCTCGTCGGCATGGCGGCATTTTCGGCGTCTAAGGTTTTATATGGGGAAACATCTTTAAAGAAAATCGAGGTGGGCGTGGTGCTTCCGGAGGACGATGCGCTTTCGGAAAAGATAACCAAAATGATTGCCTCGCTGGACAGCGTGGAAAGTCTCTGCGACTTTTCGTATCTGGAACACGATGAAGCGTTCCAAAAGATGAAAAGCGGGGAGCTTCAAGCGGTTTTCGAGGTGCCGTCCGGCATGGCGCGCGGTATTTTGGACGGTACGAACCAGCCAGCCACGATCTGGTTTCCGGATGAGAGCGGGCTGGAAGGCGCCGTTTTCCGGGAACTGGCAGAGTCGGGCAGTTCGATGCTTGGCACTTCGCAGGCGGCGATCTACGCGGCAAATGAATGTTTAAATATCCAGGGAGTGCCGGAACAGATTTCGGTGTCTGAACAGGATTTGAACCGTATCTTTTTAAAATATGCGATGAACCGCGAGGCACTTTTCCGGAAGAAAACGGTCAGCGCTGCAGGGAATGTATCGACGGCGGTCTTTTATGGAATTTCGGGGATTGTATTTCTGATGATTCTTACCGGAATCCCGGCAGCGCCGTTTCTGGCTCCCCAGACGGAGGCGCTGGAACAGGGGCTTCGGCGCATCGGGATCCGGCGGTGGTATCCGCTTTTCTGCAAATGCTTGTGCATGACGCTTCTTCTGATGGCAGTCACGGCGGGCGGCTATGGCTGGGCGGTGCAGAAGGGATATGCGCTGGCGGGGCGGGAAGAACTGGCGGCGTGGGGGCTGACCTGCGCGGCAGTTTCGGCGTGGATTCTGCTGTTTTATGAGGTGTGCAGAAGTTCAGCAGCGGCGATTTTGACGTTGTTTGCGGTCAATGTGGTATTTCTCTTTCTGGCGGGCGGCATCATCCCGTCCGTCTTTCTGCCGGAGCTGGTTCAGAAAGTCGGAAATATGACGGTGACGGCGCTCTGGATGGATGGAATCCGCTTTATTGCTTCGGGCGGGGAGACAGGGGCGGTTCCGGTGCTGTGGAAACTGGCTGCGGCGGCATTGGCATGCTTTGCACTGGCGCTTGCCGCCGGAAAAAGGAGGGATTGACGGATGCGGAAGCTGGCGTGGTGGTTCTGTATGTTTGGAATGACGCTGCGGCGGGCTCTTTACCGCCCGGTGTTCCTCCTGTTTCTTCTGATCTTTCCAGTGGGAATGGGCGTGCTCCATCAGGTGGAAAAACGGGATTCCGGGCGGATCGCGGTGGCGCTCTGTCCGGGAACGGATGCGTGGAATCAGGCGCTTGCAGAAAGACTGGAATCGGAAGAGAGCCGTTCATTTTTCTTTTATCCGTGCGGGACGGAGGAAGAGGCAAAGAAGGCGGTTATGACCGGACGGGCGGAGTGCGCCTACCTGTTTCCAGAGAGATTAAAAGAACGGCTGGACGAGGGGCATTATACCCGTGCGGTCCGCGTGCTGGTGTCGCCGTCCACGGTGGCAGAGAAAATTATATCAGAAAAGATATTTTCTGAACTGTTCGAGGTGTATGGGTGGGAACTGCTGGCGGACTATGGGAAAAATGGAGCGGCATTCCAGACGGTGATGGCGCGCTGCCAGACGACGGAGGCGCGGGAAAAGGCGTGCGGCGTGCTGATGGAACTCTATGAAAAATACCGCAGCAACGGAAGCACCTTTACCTTTGATTATCAGACCTTACAGGGAGGAACGGCACTGCAGACAGGGGCGATGAAGGTGGTCTTTCCGGTGCGCGGGCTGACTGCGGTATTCCTTTTTATCATGGGGCTGTCGGCAGCTGTCATGGCGGGCGAGGATGCAGAGCGCGGGCTTTATGCGGCGGTCCGGAGCCGGGAGCGGTGGCTGCTGCAGACGGCGGAGATCGCGGCATTTGTATTTTTAGCATCCATTTCGGCCTATGCGGCGCTTCTGGCGTCGGGAAATGGGGCAGAGCCGCTTTTAGAGGCGGGAAAGCTGCTTTTTTATCTAGTTTTCGTGACCATGTATGCCTTTGGATGCCTGGCAGTCTGCCGGAAGCCGGGATTTCTGGCGGCGCTGATTCCGGTTTTTATCCTTGCGAGCCTCCTGCTCTGCCCGATCTTTTTTGACGCTTCAGTCTTTTTGCCGGGAGCCGCGGGTGTGCGAAAGCTGCTGCCGCCGTGGTGGTATCTGAGCGGCATTTTCGGTACCCAAAGTGTCTACCCGTGAACAATTACTTTTTAACAACGTTTTTTTGGATAACTTCGATAAAAAGATTGCTATTTTTTCATTCAATTATTATAATAAAAAGAGACATCCGGTATCGAGCATCAATCTGCCGGATGTTTTCATGCGAGAAAATCAGGAGAGGAGTGAACACAATGGAAAGCCGGAGTCATAAGGCGGAATCAGACGGCAGCTACCCAGAACCGAAGGCAGCGTACACATGCATTTGCAGGAATGACAGCTGCAAACAGCGGATTCCTTGTGTACACTGCCGCATCTGTGGATAAGTTTCCGGCATTCTGCCTGTGTGCAGGAGCAGGAAGGGAGCAGCCTGTCCGATTTCCAAAATGACAATATTTTGGAAGGAGACGGGAATGTTAGAAGAAGAGAAGAAAGAAGAGCTGCTGGCTCTGCTGACCGGGAAGAAGTACCGGGAGCTGAAAAGCCAGCTGGTCGAGATGAATGAGGTGGATATTGCCTCATTTATCGAAGAATTGGATTCAGAAAAGACGGTCGTTGTATTCCGTATGCTGCCGAAAGAGCTGGCATCGGAGGTATTTGCCTGTCTGGAAGTCGAACAGCAGCAGCACATCATTACCAGTATCACGGATAATGAGCTGCGTGTCATCATTGACGACTTGTATGTCGATGATGCGGTCGATATGCTGGAGGAGCTGCCGGCGACGATCGTGCGGCGCGTACTTCAGAACTCCAGCCCGGATACGAGAAAACTGATCAACCAGTTCCTCAATTATCCGGAAAACAGCGCCGGAAGCGTCATGACGGCGGAGTACGTGGGACTCAAGAAAAATATGACGGTGGAGCAGGCATTTGATTATATCCGGAAATATGGCGTGGACAAGGAGACGATTTACACCTGCTACGTCATGGATGAAAAACGCCGCTTAGAGGGCGTTGTGACGGTCAAGGATCTTCTGATGAATGATTATGCGGCGCTCATGGGCGATATCATGGATCCGCATGTGATCAAGGCGTATACGACGGAAGACCAGGAAAAGGTCGTGGAGACGTTCAATGAGTACAACCTCTTGAGTTTACCGGTTGTGGACGGCGAAGACCGTCTGGTCGGCATCATCACGGTCGATGATGTCATGGATGTCATGGAGCAGGAGGCGACGGAGGACTTCGAGAAGATGGCGGCGATGCTGCCGAGTGAGAAGCCGTACCTGAAGACGGGCGTGTTCCAGCTCGCGAGAAACCGTATTCCGTGGCTGATGATCCTGATGTTGAGCAGTATGGTGACCGGCGGTATTTTGTTAAAATATGAGAATGCCTTTTCGGTAATTCCGCTTTTGGTTACGTTTATTCCGATGCTGATGGATACGGGCGGAAACTCCGGCAGCCAGGCGAGCACGATGATCATCCGTGGTATGGCGGTCGGCGAGGTAGAACCGGCGGATATTCTGAAAGTTATGTGGAAAGAAATCCGCGTGGGAATGCTCTGTGGACTTTCTCTGGCGCTTGTCAATTTCGTGCGCCTGATGATCCAGTATCCGGGGCAGGTACTCATCTGCCTGACGGTAGTTATCAGCCTGTTCTGCACGGTTATCATCGCGAAGACGATCGGATGTGTGCTTCCGATTGCGGCGAAGACGATCCATCTCGACCCGGCGATCATGGCGTCGCCGATGATCACGACGATCGTGGATGCGTGCAGCCTGATGATTTATTTCCAGCTGGCGTGCCATCTGCTGAATATGAAGGCGTGATATAAATTACCTGCCTGCTGGCCCATGTTTTCGTACGGTCAGCGCAGTAAATGCGCAGACCTACGGAACAGTTACTTTATTTTATAATTCCAATATTTTAATTATTTCTAGGAAAGGAAAAACTGTTTGGAACATAAGCTTCCAGACAGCCGTGTGAAAAGTATGACAAAGATCAGAACCAGATACGCACCGAGCCCGACAGGCAAAATGCATGTAGGAAACTTAAGAACTGCATTATACGCATACCTGATTGCAAAACATGAGGGCGGCGATTTTATCCTGCGAATCGAGGATACCGATCAGGAGCGTTTCGTTGAAGGCGCGACCGAGATCATTTACAATACGATGCGCGATACCGGACTGAAACATGACGAAGGTCCGGACATCGGCGGTCCGGTTGGCCCGTATGTACAGAGCGACCGTCAGAAACAGGGCATCTACATGGAATATGCGAAGAAGCTGATCGATAAAGGCGAAGCTTATTACTGTTTCTGCGATCAGGAACGCTTAAACAGCTTAAAGAGAGAAGTAAACGGCGAAGAGATCATGACCTATGATAAGCACTGCCTGCACCTTTCCAAGGAAGAGGTAGAGGCAAACTTAAAGGCAGGAAAGCCGTTTGTCATCCGTCAGAACAACCCGACCGAGGGAAAGACTACCTTCCACGATGAGATTTATGGGGATATTTCCGTAGATAACTCCGAGCTGGACGATATGGTTTTAATCAAATCGGATGGATTCCCGACCTACAACTTCGCAAATGTGGTGGACGATCATTTACAGCAGATCACCCATGTAGTCCGCGGTAACGAGTACCTGTCTTCTTCACCGAAGTACAACCGTCTGTACGACGCATTCGGATGGAAGGTTCCGGTTTATGTGCACTGCCCGACCATCACGAACGAGGAGCACAAGAAGCTGAGCAAGCGAAGCGGTCATTCTTCCTATCAGGATCTGATCGATCAGGGCTTCATTTCCGAGGCAGTTGTCAACTTCGTTGCCCTGCTTGGCTGGTCACCGGAAAATAATCAGGAGATTTTCTCCTTAGACGAGCTGGTAAAAGAGTTCAACTACAAGAATATCAGCAAATCTCCGGCTGTTTTCGATATGGTAAAACTGAAATGGATGAACGGCGAGTACATCAAGGCGATGGATTTTGATAAGTTCTATGAGATGGCAGAGCCGTACATCAAGAAAGTAATCACCAAGGATCTGGATCTGAAGAAGATCGCGGCGATGGTTAAGACGAGAATCGAGATTTTCCCGGATATCGAGGGACACATCGATTTCTTTGAGACACTGCCGGAGTATGATCCGCAGATGTATGTTCACAAGAAGATGAAGACCAATCTGGAGACATCCTTAAAGGTATTAAAAGATGTTCTGCCGATTCTGGAAGCACAGGAAGATTACTCCAACGACGCCCTGTACGCGGCGCTGTCCGAGTATGTATCCAAAGAGGGCGTTAAGACCGGCTTTGTAATGTGGCCGATCCGTACCGCTGTATCCGGCAAGCAGATGACGCCGGCAGGCGCGACCGAGATCATGGAAGTGCTTGGCAAGGAAGAGTCGATCCGCCGTATCAAGAAGGGGATTGAACTTCTGGAGGCACAGCAGTAGGCTGTTGTAACCGTCGATGTTCGACTTGAAGCAAGTTTGGCTTCGCAGATTAAATCAGTAGGTAGTAAATAAACAACTGCTTTTTCATGTATCGTAGATGCATGAAAAGCAGTGAAAAGGTGCGCTTTGTGAGAAATACATTCCAAGGCGCACTTTTCTTACATTTGTACTTGACAGATTTGCTTCAGATGCGCGGCAGAAGTATGTCTTGCACGTCAAAATGCGAATTTCGAAGCAAATATGCCGAGATATTCTTGAATTGTGGAGTAAGGAAACAGGAAATGGCATTCAGTAAAGCACAGACACAGGCAATCATGCATAAAGATGGTCCCATGATGGTTCTGGCGGGACCGGGATCAGGGAAAACAACGGTGATCACCCATCGGGTCCAGTATCTGACGAAGGAGTACGGAATCGATCCGGGGGATATTCTTGTGATTACCTTTACCCGGGCAGCAGCCGAGGAGATGCGGGAGCGGTATGAATCATTGACCGGCGGCGGATCCAGAGTCACCTTCGGTACTTTTCATTCGATCTTTTTTAGGATCTTAAAGCTGGCATACCGATATACTGCTGACAATATTGTCCGGGAAGAGCAGCAGATGCAGTTTGTCCGGGAGCTGGCTCAGGCCGGAGGTCTGGAGCCGGAGGATGAAAATGAGTTTGCAGCCTCCATTTTAAGTGAGATAAGCTCTGTCAAGGGAGAGAGGATTGCACTGGAACATTACTATTCCAAAAACTGTCCGGATGCAGTTTTCCGTCAGCTCTATGCAGGCTATGAAGAGAAAATGCGCCGGGCCGGACTCATCGATTTCGATGACATGATGGTGCTGTGTCTGGAACTTTTTACGGAAAGAAAAGATATCCTGTCTGCCTGGCAGAGGAGGTATCGGTACATCCTGATTGATGAGTTTCAGGACATCAACCGGCTTCAATATGAGATCGTGCGGATGTTAGCCAAGCCGGAAGATAATCTTTTTATCGTGGGCGATGATGATCAGTCGATTTACCGGTTTCGTGGGGCCAAACCGGAGATTATGCTGGGGTTTGAGCGGGATTATCCGGGTGCCGGACGGATTCTTCTGGATGTGAATTACCGCAGTACCGAGGAGATCGTGGCACCGGCTCTGCGCTTGATCGGGGAAAACCAGAAACGTTTTTCAAAGGCCATCCATACAACGGGACGTCATGGGAAGAACGTGATCACGAAGCTCTGGCAGGATCCGGGGGAAGAAAATCTGGCCATTGCCAGGGAGATACAGCTGTATCTGCAGTCGGGAGTGCGGCCGGGGGATATCGCAGTTTTATACCGGACCAATGCTGGCCCTCGTTTTCTGATGGAAAAGCTGATGGAATACAACCTTCCCTTCCGGACAAGGGATACGGTGCCGAACCTCTATGAACACTGGATTTCGCGAAATATCCTGACCTATATCCGGATCGCCATGGGAAGCCGGGCGCGGGAAGATATTTTGCAGGTCATCAACCGTCCGAAGCGTTATATCAGCCGGGATGCGATGCCGGATGAGACGGTTTCGTTCGAGAGGATGAAGGTATTCTATGCGGAGAAAGACTGGATTGCCGAGCGGATCGAGAGTCTGGAAGGCGATCTGCGGGCCATCGCCCGGATGTCACCTCTGGCAGCCGTCAATTATATCCGCCAGGGCATGGGATACGACGAATATCTGATCGAGTATGCGGCATTCCGGCGGATGCGGCCGGAGGAACTTTTAGAGACTGCCGATGAGTTAAAAGAAAGTGCGGCGGGTTTCAAGACCTTTGACGAGTGGTTTGCACACATCGACGCGTACAAGGAGGAACTGCTCCGGCAGGCGGCGCAGCGGCGGACGGAGACGGATGCGATCACGCTCGCGACGATGCACAGTGCCAAGGGGCTGGAATTTCCCATTGTCTATATTCTCGATGCCAATGAAGGCATCACGCCGCACAGCCGCGCGATGCTGGACGAGGATATGGAGGAAGAACGACGTCTGTTTTATGTGGCAATGACGCGTGCAAAGATCCGGCTGCATGTGTATGCGGTGCGGGAGAGGTACCATAAAAAGGCGGAAGTATCGCGGTTTGTGTGGGAGTATCTGGGGCGGGATGGAGATAGCAGGTAACGAAATTCACAATGAAAATCGGGAAATCATATAAATAACGGTATTAAATATATATTGTGTACAGTTTGTTGACATTTTTTGAAAATTGTTTAATAATAACATCATGAGAATGAATCTTCATGGGCGTCAAAAGAGATGAAAGGTAAACAGAGAGGAGATGGGAGAATGAAAGGTATACGAAGGGCGGCAGCGGTGTGTCTGACAATGACATTGGCAGTATCGACATTATTTGGAAATACAGCATGGGCGGATATGCCGCAGAAGACGGAGAGAAAAAAATGTGTCCACGTGCATACCGAGGAGTGCTACGGCGAGCAGGATGAGGAAGCAACCTCGTCCCAGATAGGAGAAGAGCCGACGGAATGTACCCACGTCTGCACTGTAGAAAGCGGATGCATACGGAATACAGCCGTGTCTTCCGGTACGAACGAGGACGATTCTGAAACCGGGCCGGATGATGAAGAAACCAACGATCAGAAAGATTCTGCTGACAAAGCGGAGAATGCACCTTCCGTCAGTACACCATCGGATATGGAAGATACGACAGTTCCAAGCGGAACTGTGATACCGGCTGTGAAGTCCCAGATCTTCTCCTGGTCCTGGTATGATCCGGAGGAGAACCTGCTGGATGGCAAATTAGAGCTTAGCGGAGTTACCGAGGAAGCCCAGCCATCCTTCGAAGAAGTCACGGAGTACTTGCCACAGGCTATTATTGCCTAGGTCGGAGAAGAAAGCGAAGCTGGTAAAGAGGAAAAACTTCCGATCACTGGCTGGAGCTGTAACGAGTATGTGCAGGATGAAGAAGGCCGCTGGCCGCTGGAAGGCACCTATGAGTTTGCAGCAGAGCTGCCGGAGGCATATGAACTGGCGGAAGATGTAGACGCACTAGTGGTGGAAGTGTCTGTGACGGGAGACCAGGCGGCGTTGACGGTGTATGATTATAAAAATGTTGTGTTAAATGTAAATTTTGACGAAGGGAAAACTTGTAAAGGTCTTGCCTATGATGAGAGTGGGTTTTCTAGTCTTAACGACGACGTAATGAATTTATTGAACGATCGCGGTATAGAGGTTACTAATTCAGGAGAAAATAGCTTTCAATTAAGAATGACGAATGCTACTACCATACAGAACCTTGAGTTAAGCCGGGGAACATGGGAGATAGTATTAAATGGAAGCAATGTATTAGAGGGAAAAGGAAAAGGTGTTGGAGGAGTTGGCCTCAAAATTAAGGAAAATGTAAGTGCGACAATTAAGGCAGGAACAGCACCGGCTTCTTTGACAGCTCATAATTATCCAACGACAGGAACAAGTAATGATGGATCCAGCGGAATAGCAGTCGAAGGTAACTTGACGATAGAAAGTGGAACGATAGAAGCAACTGCCGATGGGGGAAAAAATAGCGCTTCATTCTCAGGGGGCATTGTTGTGGGAAGCAATGGAACTTTAAATATTAACGGAGGCGCTGTTACTGCTGCGGGAACAGGCAAGAATGGCGTGTTTGTCCGTGGAAATTTCCGGATGAAGGGTGGATCATTAACGGCAACTGGAAGTGGAAAACCCGGAATTGAGAATGAGGGTACTTTTGAACTTTTAGGTGGAACAATTTCAACAAAATCTAATAGTGGTGGAATAGGATTTTTGCAGGGGCGTGGATCTGTAACGATCAAAGCCAACGAACTGAATACTGATCGATTAAACATTACTGGAAATAGTTCCTTCACTGTTGCAAGAGGCGGAAAGGTAACCTCTGGAAGTACGATAATTAATAGTGGCACACTTACCAATGAAGGAGAATTTGTTTCAAACGGTCCATTTGTAAAAGAAGAAAACGGAAGATTTATCAATACCGGCACAATCAGCGGAAACGGAAGTCTGCCCGATGATTTAAAGCAGAAACCGGGTAATATTACAGTTAATCAAGCGGAAATAAGTGCAGGTTATCGCGATAATAGGTCGATCGATGTTCCAAGCCTTGCGGGTATTCATCAACCGGATAGAGCCGGAAACCTGCAATATGAACTTGCTGAATATACAGGAAGTGATAAGGGAGAAGGAACGATTGACAAGGAAACGGGTCATTTGACGGTGACCAAGGCTGGTGTATTTAAAATCAAGGTGAATACACAGGAAAGTGGATTATATAAAGCCGGAGAAAATCCGGTTTGTATAACATTGACTGTTAATAAAGCAAAGTTTCCTGATTCATGGAACTTGACCGTAAAGGCTGCCAGCGGTAAATATAGGGGAGCCCAAGGATATCTGGCAGCAACCATTAGCCCAATAGGTATACCTGATGGTGCAAGGTATGAATATCAGCTGAAGCGTACAAGTAGTACGGATGATTTACAAGAAGCTCAGTGGGAGTCGGAGTGTCCGAAGATTGTGAATGTAGCAGAGTCGGAGCAGTTTGTATTTGTAAGGGTGACAGTAGATAATTACGAGTCGAAGGTATTTTGCTCTGATAACCGAACGAGTATTACCGAACGGAGTTTTACAGATACAAAAGTAACACTTGAACCAGAGAACGTCATTTATAATGGTCAATCCCGGAACCCGGAGATCAAGGTGGTTGAGAACTGGCAGGGAACTTCCAG
>UMHZ01040068.1_pt1 | contig 17783 bp, 20 predicted proteins | sample 1965671 | NCBI WGS metagenome assembly UMHZ01 (sample SAMEA4836111, study PRJEB28245) | human gut metagenome | biome: gut microbiome; material: fecal sample | place: Denmark | collected 2008 | reverse complement strand
CAGATAATTGAATAATCCTTTAGCAGTATAACCATACTCATTCAACAAGGTATTTAATATACCTATTTTTTTCCAATTATATTGCCATCTATTCTCTCCATAATATTCTTTTACACTTTTTAATTTGGTAAGGATACGGTGTATATCTTTATCATCTAATGATATAAACTCCATTTGATACGGAAGATTATAAGCATTTGGATTTTCTTTATAGAATAAAACCAGTTCGTCACTCAATGTTATCTTATGGTCTTTGCAGATTTTAATTAAACCTTTTGGTATTTCTTTGATTGTTCCTGAAAAGCTACCACATATATCTTCAAATCCAGCAGAAAAAATTTGCTCATATCGTTGATAATATGGAATTTTTGAAAGAATTGTACCAATATTATATATTGGATAATCCCATTTTCTTTGCACAAATTCAAGGAATTTTGCATACTGCTTATCCTCACAAGCTTCAATCAATTCATTCATTGAAATACCACTTAACTGTGAACATAAATTTTTTACTATTTTTCCTTTCTTTCCGATACAGGTTTTAGTAGCAAAATCATATTTTACAGTTTTACCATCCTGAAAATCGAATATGAGGAACTGCTTTTCTTTGTAAACTAACATAAGCAGTTACCTCTCTCTCTCTCTCTCTCTCTCTCTCTCTGGAGAATTTCATCAATCTAAAAATCATATTCTCACCTCCTAGAACATTGCTGCAATATCCACACCTGTTAATACACAAAGGCAATAAATAATACTAAGCATTGAAATCACACTCAAATATACCCCAAATTTTGTCAGTGCTCTAGTCTTACTGAGTAAAATAATCAATGTGTACATGAAAACTGCCAAAGAATAAAACAATAACCAACCAACTCTAATCTTCTGAAAAATTGTTAATAAAAACAATACAATATGCAACGCTACTATTCCAAATCCCAACATAACTCCTCCTTATTCAGCTTTTAAATCTTCATATCTTTTGTATAAGTGATTCTCGGCATAATACAAATTGTAATCACATTGTTCAATATACCACCAATCCTTTTTATGACCAGCTTTTAATTCGCCATGTAAATGAGAAGATGTATTATAGTTGGAATCTACCATTTGACGAAAACTAAGTTCATCAATTTCGTTGCTGTTTTTTACAAATTCAGCAATCTCCAAGATGTCTTGCATAGTCATATCATCTGTAACAACATAAACGACTCTAACAATTTCATTTTCCTGTCTGAAAATTTTTGATAATTGTTCTTTATTCCTTAAATGGTAAACAACCCTTCTGTACATTTTCATTGGAAAATTACTGTCAATATAGCTGGTGTGCATTTCTAAAGGAATACCCATTTCTTCAAGAATATCAAACAATTTTTCATACCAATCTGTATGCTTTTCATATTCGTGCAATGGGTCACCACCACCAGATACAGATACAATATTGCAGCTATTCCCAATTAACATTTGTTTCAGATTATTTAATCCTATTATTGTCGTTTTGGGAACTTTGATATTATTGTTTTTTACAATGCAATATGGACAACTATAGTGACATCCAAAATTTGTGATAATACTCAAATATTTTTCAATCATGTTACTCCTTTCAGTATATAACCTTAATTGTTATCACTTTCATCATCATCTTCGACTTCTTCCATCTCCATAACAACATCACAGTTGCCACATTTAATAGCAATATCTTTCTTTCCTTTTGCAATTTGCTTACATTCAGGACAAGTATATTTGAATAAAGTTTTCTTTCGCTTAATTTTAGGCTTAACAGTAATTCCAGCTCTAAAATATTCAAATGCATTTTCGTCTGGTTTAATGTTGGTCTGAATATATTCTTTTAACTCATCTGACAAAGAAGTATATCCCCAACCAACGCTCTTTCCCTTTTCTACAACAAGTCCTACCGCTTCAGCAAGGGTTTTAAATTTTTTGTTGTGGACATTTCCGCTGCAATCTTTAATTTCATTTACTTTATTACAATAATGAACCATTTCATGTAATAAAGTTTCTACAATTTCTTCTGCTGAACGATTGCCAAACCAACGTGGGTCAATATTGATTTCATAATATGCTTCAGATTCTTCTGTCGTACTCTCATTTGTTTCCAGAACTTTTTTATCTTTCCATACTTTATCTACAGTAAAATGTCCAAGCGTTGTTCCCTTGGTTTTCTGGATAGTAATAACTGGTTCTGGAAGGTTTTCATCGAACTTATCTTTATTTAAAATATTGAAAATTCGATACAACTCATCTAATGCAATACCAATTACATTCATTTATTAGTTTCCTCCGTTTCCTTTAATATCAAATCAGGTTCTCTATCTTTCAGACGAGTTATAACAGCTCTTACTCCTTCAAGATATAATGGATTAGCGTTTATTGAATTAGCTTCTGTCTCAAACTCAACCAATTCAGCAATCATATTTTCTTTATGAAAATATTCTCCTGATTTATTTACTTTTAAATCGTTCAAGGTATCCTCCTTTCGATATGATGTATAACCTTAATTGTTACTATACATAAGATACCACACATCTATGTTGTTGTCAAGTAGTTATTTGATATAAATTACATAGATTTAAGGTTTTTTAGAATCCATGCTATAACATCTACCGTCCAACCATTTCCACACAATTCCACTCTTTTTGAAGCAGATTTTACACATTCAGTAAAGCCATCTGGTAGTGTCTGCAATCTTTCAGCTTCAATAGGGTGTATTTTTCTAAATGAATATTCACCAAGATAAATATTATTTTTGTCATTACCAGAAGAAGGCAGCGTATTCATCTTGATAGTATTATATCTGGCTCTATTTTGTTGTGAATAATTTCCTTTTCCGCTTGTATCCCAACTAACAATAGTGTTATCCCTATTAAATCTAATTGTATCTTTGTATTTCTCAAAGCTTTTAATATCATGTTTGCATGAATACTCAATATCTTTAATAACTTTATCAGAATGTGGATACTCTTTTGAAAATGGTATATTAGTCCAATACAACCTTTTTCGCATTTGAGCAGAAAACTCCATTGAATTTATTTCAACAGGTTTGACCTGTAATCTTTTGGAAATTTCATTTTGAATATCTTTAGATATTGAAGAGTTGTTTTCATACAAAAAATACTTGCAATGACTTTCATTCAATGCCCTTACAAACTGCATAAACAACTTGAATCCCATGCCATCACAAGTAACCTCTCTATCTGCTCCTCCTCTTGCAATACTCCAGTATGTACATGGACTTCCACCAATCAGCAAATCAAATCCCTGATATTGCGTGAAATCTCCTTCAAATACATCTCCTAAATATTCATCAGATGGATAATTATATTTCGCTACAGCATTGGCAGCTTCTTCTATTTCATACGACACATATCTCTCTACTGGAATATCAGCTCTTTCTAAAGCAACTCTTCCACATGATATTCCATTGAATAAACTTAGAACATTAATGCCATTCTCTAAAATAATTTTTTCAAGATAACAAATTACCTTATTTTATTACATAGAGTATTAAATATTCTGTCAAATTTCACATTTTTAATATAAAAAAACACTTATTTTTAGGAGGAAGAATCTTTGATTGCAAATAAAAAAATTATTTTAAGTGACTCAATATATATGTGATAACGTCAACAGTCCATCCATTACCAATACATTTATATCTGCTTGTATCTGATACACCACTTGTATAATTGTCTGGCAAAGTTTGTAATCTTTCACATTCTAAAGGTGTTAATCTTCTTATATTGGTTTTATTGATTGGTTTATATTTTGTCGAAACATAATTATCTGTATCAGCTCTATGCATTTTATGCATGGTAGCAGTAATAGGTCTTGCAATCTTTAAATCAATTTCCATTTTGCCACTTTGCCATCCTTTTTTTGCTGGTGACATAACACACTCATACATTTTTTGTGATAAATAATATTTATCATCTACTTTATCTTCTAATAAATCCTGTAAATAAATATTGATTCTTTCTGTAGGAACATTAAAATCAAAATTAGTCCAATAGACTCTATTACGATTTTGGGCTGACAATAACTGAGAATTAAATGGTACACCGACACAATTTAATGTTTTATTTATGATTTCTTTGTCCTTTTTATTTGCACTTCCTACATTTTCAAGTAAAAAAGCAACATTTGGATTATTGTCTTTTTGAACAATTTTAAGAACTCTTACATATTCCCAAAACAATTTTGACTTTCCAGTTCCATTAACACCATATTCCCCATCTTTTAACCACACATTTGAACTTGACAAACCTTGACATGGACTACCACCAATAATTAAATCAATATGACCAATTTCTTTAATAGTTTGTTCGTCAATATTTTGAATATCTCCTAACTGAATTATATTCGGATAATTTTTTCGTGATATTTTAATTGCTACATCTTCTATCTCACTTGCATAATACTTATTCACTTTAATGCCAGCTCTCTCAAGAGCCACCATTCCACAACTAATACCATCAAATAAACTTAATACCGTAATTCCTTTTTCTGGAATTACTCTTTTATGTTGGGTGGTTATCTTATTTTAAATACTTTAAAAATTTTATGAATTTATCCACCCAACATTTTTATATTATTTTGAAACGAAAGGAGCTTATTTTTATGCTTTTTGAACCTCATAAAAGAGTAATTTTATGTGTACCCAAAGTCCTTATTTTAAAGCTTTTAAAGGTATAACCTTAATAGTTTACATAGCAACTAAGTTTTTTTTGTACCTTTTTCTTTAATTGTCTTTCATATCGTTCTGACACATTCATCAGAACTGCAATTTCTCTGCCTTTCAGTCCTTTTAAAAGATAATGAACTAATGTTTGTTCCTGTTCGTTTAAAACACCAAGAAGATATTCGCAATGCATATTTCCTATCACATCATCAATGACAGATTTAGAGTCAGCAAATGTCTCAGCGAAACTTTCCTCTCCCTCACTATCTGTTGATGCATCGTAAGATAGTATGTTTTCCTCTGGAATACTCCTTTTTAAACTAATAGCTCTCCAATAATCATTAATTACGTTCTGCATACAAGAATACGCATATGTTGAAAATGTATTCTCATTCTCCGAAGAATAAGAAGTTGCTGCATTACATAACCCTATCGCAAGTAATCCATAATAATCTTCAACTACTAAATTTCTCTTTTTTGCAAAATCATAAATAAGATTATGATTTTCCTCTGCTAATTTTTGCTCTTTTTCTGTCATTGATATTCTACCTTTCTTGCTATTTTATTGTGTACACCGCAACATTCCTTAAACTGATTTCATCAAATCGCTTTCCGATAATAACAACTCTTCCATCGTCAACCAGTTCTGTCAGTCGAGGTGCTGTAGCTTGTCTTTCGTTGCTTCTTAACAAGCCTTGATTATAAAGAATAACCGCTACTTCTCTTGCTGTCAGCCCATTTTCTTTATTATCATGTAAAGTTGACAGAATTAAATTATACAATCCATTTCTATCCAATTTTTCAAGACTTTCAAATCTTGTATCAGTTGTAATTGACAACTTTATACCTCCTTAAATTGCAACAGGTAAATCATTCGGTGTATAAACTGGCATTGGTTTTAGCTTGAAAATATTCTTCTTATGCATAGAGTCAATCTTATGTTTGATATTTTCATCTTCACATTCACCTGTTCTGATATATCTGTTAAGTATTGCATATGAAAATCCCAAATTATCTTCATCTGTAAGTCCACACAAGCCATCAATCGGAACTTTTCTTGTCAACTCTTTAGGTAATCCAAGATACTCTCCAATAGCAATTACTTCATCTGTTGTAAGCAGAGATAATGGACTAAAATCACCAGCTCCATCACCGTAACGTGTAGCGTATCCTACCCAATCTTCACTAAGATTACAAGTATTTGCCACTCTGCCATTTAAAGTCTGTGCAATAGCATATAATGTAGCCATTCTAATTCTTGCTGGAAGATTAGTGCTTGTCTGCATACTCCAATGGTCACACAACTGAGGTTTGATTTCATGTTTCAATGATTTAATTGCCCCATGAATGTCCACCGTATAGTTTTCAATACCAAGATGGTCAACAAGTTTGTATGCCATACCAATATCTGACTGTTCACCATTTGGCATAAGAACACCAATCACTCTATCTTTTCCCAGAGCTGCTACACATAATGCAGCAACTACGCTTGAATCTTTACCACCTGAAATACCTACAACAGCATTACAACCATTTCCATTAAGTGAAAACCAGTCCTGAATCCATGCGATAATTTCTTTTGTTGTCTTTTCTACATTAAACTTATACATTCTGTACTTTCCTTTCTATTCAATTTGAGGTGGACTTTCATCCACCTCACCAACAGTTGCTTAACCTAAATCATATCTCCAAATTTCTACATCTACAGAAGATTTACCAAACACATCCTGAATAATTTTATACACATCATTCCAATCTGCACCACCTCTATAGCTTCCAATTCGATATGGCATAGCAACTGTCGCTCCAATCTTCTCAGCTTTCTCACGAATATCCAAGAAAGCCATTTTCATTGCAGTTAAATCAGTCTGCTGCTCATCCATACCAAAATTCTTCTGACCAAAAAGATTAACAATATACTGATACTTAGAATCATATGCTTCAACATTTTCATTCTTCATAGTATCAACCATTACCATAGCCCATGTATCAACTGGAACATACTGAACTGTTCCAAGCATTTCAATTTTATTCTTATTGCAATGCTTCACATATTTAACATATGCCTTTTCAACATGAGGGTATCTGTCGGCTACCTGTGCTGCTACACCGCTTCCCATAACACCTAAACAATTTGTCTGGTGTACGATAAAATTTGCATCTGAATCAAAAAGATTTCCATTGATGTTTTTAATCATTTTTCTCCCTTTCTTAGAATCCTTTGCTTTCTGCATGGATGCTATTTCTGATTTCATTTAATGTCTGGTTACGAACAACCTTACCATTAAGGAATACAGTCTCAAGCATATTAATATCAGACTCTTTCACATCATCTGTTACAACCTGACCCTTTTGGATTCCATCAATATATTTGATTTCTCCATCTTTGTTACGATATACTCTGACCATACCCTTCTGAGATTTCTTAACACCATCACCTGTTTTCGGGTCTTTATAAACCAAAATAGGTTTACCATTGATTTCAGCATATGTAGCTTTATAAGCCCAGCCCTGTGTATCTCTTGTGTTATACTGGAAACTGTAAGAACCAGCACCAAATACTACATTTTCAACTGCATAGCCAAGGTTAGTCATATGATTACAAATGCTTTCACATCTTTCAAGTGTAATAGCATCTCCGTACACCATTCCAATATGAGGGTCTAATACTTTATACCCCTTAGAGTTTATAGTTCCACCGAAAATCTCCCAAAGAATATCCAGTGTTCCTCTCTCTTCAATAGTGGCATCACGATATGTGAATGTGTCGTTTTCACCATCATTAGACCATGTAGCAATATATTTCTTATTTCCAATCTCAAGGTAAATTGGAACAAGCTGTCCAGACGTATCTGTTTCATTGCAATAAAGTGACTGCATCATTGGACTTCTGGTATAGTAAGATTCAAATGCTTCTTTACTTTCATGGGATTTCCACATTGGGGCAATACCACAAATAATCTCTTCTGGGTCACCGCTGTCAGGTCTAATATTGATTCTGCCTGTATGATTAAGAATTGCATCCTTATTTTTTCTAATAATATTGTCAACAAAATTCCAGTAATCATAACTGTCTGCCACAAAACTGAAAGGCTTATTTGGATAAAGTTCTTTACACATTTTTACAAAGAATGTTTCCTCATCTCCATCTACTGCATAATTGCTTGTTGTGCAAGAATGTTCAACAGATGCAGACCAACTTCCAACATCCTCATTTTTAACATCAGCCCCATAGTAATCACAAAGATACTGAATTGAAGGGATTGTAGATGTTTTATCGAAACTTGTTAAAAATGCAGCTCCGCTTGTAATAGCAGCATCAAGACTAGCCATACCTCTAAAGGAAAAATCGCCACAACCAACTCTCTTCCAATTCGGATTGTCAGATGTTAAAGCAATATATTTTTCAATAATCTTTCTGTAAATATAAGCTCTTGTTGCTGTTGTTGTAGGTAACCATAAATTACAAGAAAATAATGTCTCAAGATAATTTGTTACCCATGCAAAATCAGGATGTGTATTTTCGACTGTACAACAAGGTACTCTGTATGGCACTTTTGTACCTTCTGACAAAGCCTTAATTTCAATCGGGAGATAGCCAAGTTTATGAAGTGCTTCAATATGTTCTGTATGAGCATTTTCATCAAATGTATTATGGATATACAACTTATACTCATTAAGCACTTCGTCTAACGGTCTATCAAAGAAATATTCATTAAACTGTTTTACCAAATATTCCTTAATAAATCCCTGTAATCCAAACCAGATTACAAATTTGCTCTGAGGAAAGAATTTGTTACTACGTGGTGTCCAAGTGGAATACATCATTGTCATTCCATCTGGGTACATAGCCCGATGTGCAATTTTATAAAAATCGCATAATAACATCATATTCTTCATTTTACTTATCCTCCTTACAATGGCATCCACAACCGCAATCACACACGTTCTCAGCATAATCAACATTCATAGCAAACACAGTTACATTTTCATCACTCTTAAAAGGATAAATGCTATCTGTTGTGAACACATGGTCAATCAGCTTTCTGTGCTGAGTTGTTCCAAAAATACTTTTCTTTTCATAGTCCACTGTAAGAAGATTCATTTTATCGTCACCAAACTGACCATCATAAATACTCTTTTCACAATGAGAAACAAACAGATAAATGTTTCTTGCTCCCATCTCTTTCAATTTCTTTGCTGCATAATAGAAAGTTCCACCCTTACTACAAATATCATCACGAATAAGAATATCTCTTCCTTTAATATCTTCAGGTTTAATCCCCATAACATCTAATCCAAGAATCCGACCTGTTCCCCATTCTCTCTTCTTAACACCAAATGCATACGGAATCTTAATCCCTTTGGAATATCTCTTCATAGCCCCCTCATCAGGGAAAAACATAATCGGTGTAATACCATCGTGAATCAACATATCAAGCACGTTGCTCACAAAAATATTAGTATTGATTACATTGCAATTCTTGATAGTTGCTGCTACAACACTTGAATGTGGGTCAACTACAAATACTCTGTCAAAATTCAGAGAATTAATCATTTCTGCAAAATACTTCATAGCAAAAATATCATTTGGCTCTTCGATTCTGTCCATTCTTGCGTTAGGTACATATGGAAGGAAAAGAGATACATTCATTCCATGTGCCTGATAGAATTTTGTTAAAAATGAAACTGCTACAAACTCAGCATCATCCTCATAATTCCAAGTAATAACAACTGTTTCTCCCTGTAAGCTAACATCACCTTTTACATTTGCTGTTCCATCAGGAAATCTCTTTACTTCAACTTCTTTTCCATTTACTCTAATCATAATCTTCACCTTTCTTTTTTGATATATAACCTTAATAGTTGTAACTGTTATTTAGTTTTCATTTGCCCGTGTGGATTCATCTGTATCTGCCTTTGCTTCTGTTGTTTCTGTAGATTCTGAATTTTCTCCATAATGTCTACCAATTACATCAACCTGACAGCTTGCCATTGTTCTAAGAGCTGCATTATGAGCTTTAATACTTGTACCAGCACAACAATGACTATCAACCTTAATTACCGTATTTGGCATAGCAGTTCTTAAACCAATGGCATTTGCTACAACACAAATATCTGTGCATACTCCGCAAAGTTCGATTTCATCACTACTACTACACACCTGAGAAAGAATTGCAATCAAATCCTTGCTTGCAAATGTATTTTTATCAACTACACCTACATACTTTTTCTGTTTGCGAAGCATCTGAACAGCTTCCCAAACATCCTTGTTGATACTTTCTCCACCAGATTTTTTAATACAATGCGGTACAGGAAGTTTCTTGCCTTCAAGAGTATCCAGATAATTGTCATAATGAATATCTCTTGTCAGATAAATAGAATCATAATCCTTTCCGTATTTCTTCAGCTTTTTTACAAGCTTTGGCACAATGGCTTTTGTCTCGTCATTTCCTAACGCACCATCAATAAAGTCATTCTGCACATCCACTACAACCAAAATCTTTTTGTTCATAGTTTTAACTCCTTTACATTCATATTATCGTTGATTATGATTAACCAACAGTGCTGGTGATGGGATTCGAACCCACACGTTGTTTCCAACAATAGATTTTGAGTCTACCTTGTCTGCCAGTTCCAACACACCAGCTTAGTGTGCCATATGGGATTTGAACCCATGACCCTTTGATTAAAAGTCAAATGCTCTACCAACTGAGCTAATGGCACATATCCATAATGACCTTTCATAACATTATGGCGATTTGAGCGATTTCCATTTCTGTTTCATAAGAATTTTCAGATATTCTCTTATCTTACTTTTTTACTTGAATTATATATCATTTCAAATTCTAAGCTATCTTATAACGGTACTGTGTCTGGGGCTACTCCAGAGTTGCTAATTTAATAGCTGTCTAATTATCAGTGACACTCCTTTAGTTTTACGTTTCGTTCGGGCTTTTGCTCCAATTCTTAATAATGCACACCATATAGGCGAAACGACAGGTTTTGATATTTAACTGGGGTAATCGGATTCGAACCGATGTATGCAGCAGTCAAAGTGCTGTGCCTTACCGCTTGGCGATACCCCAATGGGTAGATGCGGTTTTACCTATAATTAGTAGCTAATCTAATTATGTTCTCCTACCGCCTAAAGGATGCACCTGAATTTTTAACCCACGCATTGTCTGCATTTCCAATACTTGAACACTGACGCAGTTCCCTACGCTATCTTCAATATAGCTGTTTATGTTTCTCCAGTGGCGAACTGGCAATGGTTAGCCAACCCATATATAATGAAAATAGTCTAAGCGTTAGATAGATTGCTCTATCCGCTGGAATCGTACCAGCCCATCAACTATTGTTGAATCGAACCTCGCTTTTATTTTGCTACTTATTAGCCTTGTGTAAAATCTTCAGTCAGGAGCAATCATACTTTAAACAATATCCAAGGATTTTATAAAACCTTATTATTTATTATTTACTCATTGACCTTTGATTCGTTTTAACCTTTGAACTTTTACCTTTGCTCTGTGAACTTTAAGAATTAAGCTTTACAGCATATTCTTCAAATATCTGTACTCTCTATGCGAGAATCATTTTTTATATTTTTATTCATAAGCATTGAATAATTGTTAAAGTGTTATTTCTTATTTATTTTTATATGAATCGAAACAACAAAAGTATTCATAGATTGTCGTTTAAGATTTTCAATAAGCAGCAAATATATCTTAATACTCTACAGTAATCTCTGTAAGAGCATTGGAAACAGAAAGTGCGGAATCGACTTCCGTTGTGAAATCAGCAATTTCAACTTCAAGAGCTTCAATCTTCTCCAGAATATTAATTGGGTCAATCAATTCCATTGTATTTGCTTCAATGTAGCTCTTTCTTGCTTTTTCATACTCTTCATTCGCTGTTTTGCTTTCCTTCTGTCCAAACAATCCAACGACATATTCTGTAGCTTTATCATCAACTACACTATTTTTTGAAATGATTGCAGTCATAGCTGAATCATACTGCTTTTTCATTGCATTTTTTAACTGAAGCTTCAAATCAATTCCATGATTATTCATCTCTATTGCTTCTGCAACTGTATATTCCTTTCCACCAATTTTAACAATCGTTTTTGCGTTTGAAAGGACAACTGCTCTTTTGATTGCTTCTCTTCGTCTGATAAGGTCAGATGCTTTATTGTAAGAAGCTTTCATTGTTTCCTGATACTCCTCTACAGTAACCCCATTAACCTTTTCATTTGAATGTTTGTTTGCCAAACAAAATCTTGCTGAAGAAATTGCATTATTAATTCTGCTGTCAAGAATCTTCAGCTCGCATAATGCTTTATGAATTGTCATTTTTTCTAATGTTGCCATTTTAATTCCTCCTTATTATTTAACCTTTAATATAATGTATAACCTTAACAGTTATGTCTTTAAAAGAAAGCTTTTTGAATCTCTCTTAACTTGTATTCAGTATAGCACATTGCTTACTACTTGTCAACAACTTTTTTAAAGTTTTTATCACTTATTTATGTTGTTGTAAAATAGTTGCCGTTCCTATTATTTTACAAAATTAACTGATTTCGCTATGTTCTTTGCTGCATTAAAATCCGCATTTTCTTCATGACCACATTTAAGACATCTAAAATAAGATTGACCCTTTTCATTTTTGGGTCTATTCTTTTCATCTACATATCCACAACAACTACAGGTCTGAGAAGTGTAACGTGGGTCTATTTTTCTAACCTCAATACCATACTTATTTGCTTTGTATGTAATAAAAGATTGTAATTGATAATATGACCACCCTTTTAAAAATTTATTTACATTTTTACCTTTTGTAATTCCAGACAAATCTTCAATGTTAATATATTTAGCCTTATTTTTTAAAGCAAAATTAATTATTTGTTTACTAACATAATGATTATATGATTGAACCCAATTTCTTTCATAATCAGTAAATTTATCCATTGCTTTTAATTTTCTTTTTCTGCCATGACCACCTTTAGCCATTTTAAGATTTGTTTGTAATCTACTCTTTTGATGCTGAATTTTTGTTTTTACTCGCATAAAATCATTTACACTACCAATGTATTTTCGTGAATAATCATTTATATTTAATCCACAAACCGCTGGTATTGCAATACCAACATCCACTCCAACTATTACATTTTCATCTAATTCTATCTTTTGTTCTGGAACATCCATAGAAAAATTTAAAATAATTTTTCTTCCATCAATTTCTATAGAACTGCTACAAACTTTATAATACTCTTCAAAAATCATCTGTATTTCGTGTCTAAGTGAAGCAGATTTTTTCACATTTCCAAAAATTAATTTAAACGTAATATTGTTAGCAAATTTAATAAATACCTCTAAATCTTTATTATTCAAATGTTCCAAAAATTCCGCATGATTTTTATAATTATGATATAAACCAGAATCACGATGCGGATTATTGCTTCTTAAACGAACATAATCAACATGAATTAAAAGCGGATTATTGCTTCTATATGTAGGCAAAGAAACTTTTCCATACATTAATCCATTTTTACAAGATTGTTTAAAATCCTGTTTTACTTTCATAGATAAACTTGAAGCAGTTGGTAAACCTTTTGGAAATACAATATCTTGTGAATACGCAGAACCTTTTTTACTGTTTGAAATTCTACTATATAACTGATTTAATTCTTTTCTATCTTCTTTACTAACTTTATCTAATTCTGCTAAATATAACGCAGACATATATTGATTCATAGCTTTATTTTGAGAAATTATACCTTCTCTTATATAATTATAAACTCTATTTACTTCATCATTATTACCAACTATTAATAATTGAATTTTTCTTGTTAAAATCATTTTTCTCCTTTTAACTGTATATCTCTTAAAGAACTATAATAAAGAAAACAAGGTTATTCTCGTTTGATACCTATGTAATTTTATATATCTTAAAGGTCAAAATTTATATAGAATAAATTTACATAGATTTTAGTGAGTAGATACACTCTCACCTTTTGGCAGTCAAATCTACCAAACAGATATATTCTGTTATTGTTCTACTTGTTGTTTATAGCAACAAGTAGTTTCTACGCATAAAACTAATATTTTATGTGTTAGTGAGTATGAAATGCCACCTGATTTTAAGTGTGTTTGGGAAAAGCAAGTAACATCCAGCTTAAAAGTTCATGAGCATATAGCCCGAACAGAAAAGCTTTTTATGTTGCATCCAGATAAATTACATACATTTAAAGGGTGTTAATAGATACGTTGAAGCATAAAATATTAGTTTCTGCCACTTTTCTACACCAATCATAGAACTGTTCATAGTCAAATTCACCTGTAGAATACTTTGTAACCCCTTTATATGGTGGGTCACAATAGATTAAAGCACCAGATAATGTATTCATATCAATATCCAGATAATTTTTACTGGTCAATTTAACATCTTGAATAAGCGGAACTTGTTTCATAATATTCCTTATTGCTTCATTTGGAATATCTCTAGGGGTTACACCATCTGCTTTAAATCCTCTGGCATAACCACCAAAGTATTTTGAACCAAATGTACTACAGAATCCAACCAATCCAACATAATAATCAGGATAATTCTCTTTGTTTAATCTGACAGAATTATATTCATCTTCTGATATTGTTGATGGTGGTATCCAGCCTTCCTGAAGTTTTTTCAATAAAGCAATCAGTTCTTTATGAATGTCATTACCCACACGAACCTTGCAATGAATTTTATCCATCATGTTCAATCCACCGCAGAATGGTTCGTAGTAGATACTGACATTATTATCATCAATGAGTGATTGTAATATTGGTGCAATTTGTTTTGATACCTTATTTTTGCTTCCAACGTACTTAATAACAATCACTCCTTATGCTGCTTTTACCTTCTTTTTCTTGTTCTTCACAACTGCCTTACCATCATCCTTATCCTTACCCCAGAATACATTGCCACTTACAGGGTCAACATAAGGCTTAGTCTGTACAGTATTACGAATAAGTGTATCCCACTTCATATCAGATGTCTTAGGTGTCTTACGAGACTTAATCTTCTTACCAGCAGCAATTTTCTTTGCCTTTTCCTGTTTGTTGATGATGTGTCTACCTTCTGCCTTATATTTTGCACAAGCCTTTGCTCTTGCAGAATCCTTACCATGTTTAGTTCTTCCCATTATTGTGTCCTCCTTTTAATTAAAACATTTTATCTTCATCAATGTCTGTATCAACATTGGTGTCGGTGCTTTTATCTGTAGAGATACCTACATTCACACTTGGTACAGATGGTGTACTTAATTTTCCACCAAGAAAACCACCCAGTAATGCAGTAATATCAATACCTGTAGACTCTTTGATTCCATCTGTAACCTGACTCATAGTTGTCATGATGTTGCCAGCTAACTGTGAAGAATCTCCACCGAACATTTTGATAGAATCAACATTTGTATAACCCTTACCAACAGCTTCGGCAATCTTCGGTAACTGTTCAAAATAAACCTTGATAGTATCAAGTTCCATCTGCTGTCTAGCTGCTTCACCATATTCTTTCATGGCTTCTGCTTTTTTCTGAATACCAGCAGCTTCCGCTTCTGCTTTAGCTCTTGTGGCTTCTGCTTCTGCCTGTCCTTTTGCTGCAATAGCTTCTGCTTCTGCTTTACCAGCAGCTTTTACTGCTTCTGCTTCCTGTTCCTTAGAGAATCTTTCTGCTTCTGCCTTTGCTTTGCGTGACTCGGCTTCTTTCTCTGCTTCAAACTTGTCTGCTTCTGCTCTTTTCTGTCTTTCAAAAAGCTCTGCTTCTGCTTCTTTCTGTCTCTCATACTGTTCTGCATCGGCTTTCTGTTGTGCTGCATATTTATCTGCTTCTGCTTTCTTTTTAATAGATGCTTCCAGAGTCTTTTCCTGAATAGCAACCTCACGTTCCTTCAGCTCAAGCTCTTTTTCCTGTTTTGCAAGATTGGCATTAGCAGTTGTAATTTCTACAGTCTTTCTCTGTTCCTCTTCCTGAATAGTGTAAGCTGCATCCGCTTCTGCCTTTTTAATATCAGACTCTTTCTTTAATTCAGCTTTCTTAATATCCAGTTCATTCTGTTTAATAGCAATTTCGGATTCAGACTGTACTCTTGCATCATTCGCTTCCTTAGAAGCTTTTGCCTTTGCGATTTCTACCTCTTTATCAGCATTTGCTTTTGCAATAGCAGCATCCTTTTTAATCTGGGAAATGTTATCAATTCCTAAATCATTGATAACGTGATTTTCGTCAGAGAAACGCTGTACATTAAACGATACCAATTCTAACCCCATCTTTTTAAGGTCTGGAATAACATTTTCAGACACTTTCTCAACAAAAGTTTTTCTATCGCCAATCAGCTCACGAAGTTTCATTGTACAGATAATCTCTCGAATATTTCCTTCAAGAACTTCTGTAACAATATCTCCAATTTCCTCTGTAGATTTATTAAGGAAGTTCTGGGCTGCAATCTCAACCATCTCAGATGTAGAACCAACCTTAACATTGACAGCAGAATCAACATAAATGTTGATACAATCCGCAGTAGGTACTGCATCTCCTGTTTTAATATCCAGCGGAATAAGCTTGAGAGAAAGCTTATCCATTCTCTCGAAGAAAGGAACTTTAATACCAGCTTTTCCGATAAGTACCTTTGGCTTTTTTCTAAGTCCTGAAATAATCAATGCTGTATCGGGAGATGCTTTAACATATCCAGATGCCAGTACACCTACTCCACCAACACCAACAACAAAAGGTAACGCAACTGTAATTCCATTCATAACTTCATTTAACATTTATTTTTCCTCCTAAATTAAATTCATACTTGTTTTGATGTATAACTTTGATAGTTATTATATGTCATACGTTAGACAACTCTTTATACTCTTTAAGCATTTCAGCCATATCTGGATTAGCCTTTGCTAACATTTCATAAAGTACAATCTCCTGATTGTCTTTAATCATAGCGTCCATTCGCTTCTTCAGAGCATTTTTCTTCTTACGATTTTCCTTGCGTTTCTCAAAATCTGCAAAGTCAACCTTACACACAACTTCCTTTGTAACTGTAACACCATCATAGTCAACCTGAGATTTTACTTCAGATACTTTTCCTACAGAAAAACCTCTTGTTGTATCAAGCAAGACAAAATCATCCTTTTTGATAGTATCATCGAATAATGCAAATGCATAATCCTTTGTGGTATTAACCCATTCAGGGAATCTGACCATTGCTACTTTGTAATTACCCTTAACTGCTGCCATATTATCTTCATACCTTTCTAAATATATTTCTTTAATCGCTAATTCTTTTCTTCCCAGTCCATTCCAATCATCAAAACAGATTTTACAACTGGTCGGAGAATAGTAATTTAAGATTGTTCCTATTTGTTCATATGATTGAATATGCTCGGCAGTAACAATTATTCTGTCACCAGATTTAAACTTTTTCATCTGTATCACCTATCCAATCTTTCTCAAAGATTCTTCTCTATATTGATTAATCCTTCCACTATCCAATTTTACTTGCACATACTTTCTATTGTATTTTGGTGGATAATCAATATATCGAATTACTTCTCCAGTGCCTTTTGTAGTTCCACAACTACTTTGTATTTCGACTCTATTACCTTTACAGAACCGCATTAATACTGTACAGCTTCCTGTCTGGTGATAAAGAAATGGATTCCAGCAGCACATTCATCCCATCTGTCTGTCTCAAAATCCTCTACTTCAACCGTTGTTCCTACACGATAAATGAAATCACTATCGTAATTACTCGGAATTGAAGTTAATCCATCATCCTCACCATCTAAAGTTGTAATAGAAAGAACTTCTGCTTTAGAACAACGACACTTACGACTTGTGGCACTGGAACGTAAAGCATCTTCCGTTATTCTAAGTTTTACAATATGACCATTTGCTTTCTTATAACCAATGAATGAACCCTCTTCAGGGCATACAAGAGCAAAGAACCCTGTACACTCATCATATCTAACATTCAGGAGGTCAGCACTTCTGAGGTCAGCACCACTGAGGTCAGCACCACTGAGGTTAGCACTTCTGAGGTTAGCAC
>UMHZ01012798.1_pt1 | contig 17877 bp, 15 predicted proteins | sample 1965671 | NCBI WGS metagenome assembly UMHZ01 (sample SAMEA4836111, study PRJEB28245) | human gut metagenome | biome: gut microbiome; material: fecal sample | place: Denmark | collected 2008 | reverse complement strand
TAATACAGAAAATTTCCGTAACTTTATCCTTGGTAATCATTGTCGTTAATTTTGTAACTGTTTGTTTGTCAGACTTAAAGACACAAAACAATTCGGTGATTACCAAATTTTAAGGATGCTTTATTATCCCGAACTCACGTATAAATAAAATATTTAATTCTATGGATATATTAAATCTCACCCAAATAACATCATTGTTCATCCTAACTTTAATAGAAAGAGACGATGGACAAAAGAAACAAATTGTGGAGACGCCAACAAATGGCTCGCGTGTTTAAGGCTCGCATGATTCTGTATGCCGCTTATGGTCATTGCATCATTCGTGAGGATGGAAGCTATTATGAACATCCTCATTGGTTTGAATTGGCAAAAGAAAAATAGGCGCAAGTTTACAAGACTACGGGGACTCCCTGTAGTTGTTGGATGTGCAGAGGATTTGAATATGACCGCAAGGAGTATAAAAAAGAAACTTTGCGTATTATTCGGGAATCAATGGAGTAATTTAAAGGGATAGGAACTAAATCTGTGCATTATGTGCATAGGTTCAGTTCCTTGCTTTTCGTGTAGGATTAAGAACCACTACCGATATTCAGAATATCTTTCGCTCGACCTAGATCTACCGTGCATCCAGACCAGCCTATTATCCTTATAGGAAGCATGAACGGTGGCGGTAAAACTACGTTGTTTGAAGCTATATGTGGCGCACTGTATGGACTAAAATAAAGGACAAGGTCACTTCATGGAATCGCTTAACAATGGAGCTGTAGGAAAGGTTGTTGGCTTTTACTGTATTACCTCTTCATGTAAAAGTTTTATTAATATATGCCTTCCTCTGTATTGATAATACAAAAAAGTCATCACCATCTTTCTTTTCTCTATATATAATTATTTGATTAAAGTTTTGTTGACCCACTTGAACTTGCCCACTTGGGAATACATAAAGGAATGCACCTTTTATAGTTTTCTTCCATATCTTTTTTATTGCTGAGGTCGTCACCGAATATATGTACGATTGATTACCAGATATTTGCAATTAATACGGTAGAAAAGTCATGTGGATTTAATCATGGAGAAATAAAAAAACAAAGAATTGACATTTTTAACACTGTTTTATAGCGTTTCCAATTCAAAAATAGTTTTGGACGCTATCATGTTACCTAATGGAGTCTCGATATTTCAAGTCAAATTAGGGACAATCCGCAAAATAAAAGTTAAAATCAAGCTAAAGCGTAGTGTTGTTACAATTTTTATATATTACATTTTGCAAACAAGAGGGATAATTCGTAATTTTGCAATAGAATTACAATAATAGCATAAAAAATACGCTATGATAAGAGATTTTTGGGTAAAGAATTATCTCTCCATTCGAGATAAACAGGAATTGAGTTTCTTGGCTAAGGGACTCTCTTCAGAACTTGTTACAGAGGTTGCCGAAGGGGTATTCTTGTACAAGTTAGGAATCCTATATGGTTCCAATGCTTCTGGAAAATCCAATATGCTGATTGCTATGAATGAAGTGTTTCGTCTGTTGGTCATGCCAAAGTCTGATGCAACAGTCGGAATTGGTGGTTGTATTCCATTTGTACTCACCAAAGATGAGCCAACGGAAATGCACGTGTCATTCTATGCCAATGGCACACGATACGACTATGATGTCAGGTTCAACAGCAAGCATATTTTGAACGAAGCCTTGTACTATTACCCCAACAAATCAAAATCCCTTTTCTATGAGCGTAGTTTTGTTGGTGAAAACGTACAGGCTGATATTAAGTTCGGTGCGAGTCTCAAACTGCAAGTCAAGACGCAGGAGAGTATCCGTGAAAACACCTTGAACAATCACAGTGTGTTGTCCGTATGCAGAAAGGCTGCACTAAAAGAAGACATAGCTCCGTTTAATGCGCTTCATAATTGGATTATGGACAACTACCATGAAATTGATGGTGATGGAGACAAAGGTATAGTCGAAATTTTGAAAGATGCTTACAGCAACCCTAAAAAGCGTAAATTCTATAACACCATGCTTCAAAAGGCCGACTTAAACATCTTGGAATATCGTCCTATTGTGGAAGACCGCATTGTGCCCAATGATTTCCGCGAGCGTATCCAAAAGGAAAATATCCCAGAAGAAATGAAAGATGTTCTTCTGAAGCCAACCACAGATTCCATCACTTTCTTGAATCATTCGGACAATGGCGACTTTGACATTCCACTCAGGTGGCAATCAAAGGGAACTCAGAAGTACATCCGCATATTAGATGCATTATACGATATGATAACAAATCCTCATGTATTCTTCCTTGATGAACTGGGAGAAGATTTGCACAACGACCTGTTATATTACTATCTAAATGTGTTTATCTTCAACTCCGACAAATCGCAGTTAGTTATCACGAGTCAGGAGACTACCCTCTTGTCACAGGACATGGTTAACGAGAACAGAGGTGTGGTGTGGTTTGTTGAAAAGAATAAGGAAACCGCTTCGTCTGAATATTCCCGTGGTGATTCATTCGGGTTGCACAAGAATCTGTCTCTATATAACTCCTATCGTATTGGCAGATTGGGAGCAAAGCCTGAACTGGGTAGTATCTTTATAAATTTGGAGGACTGATATGGGAAAACTACGACAAGCAGCACTCATCTTGGGTGAAGGGCCAACGGAATTCTTCTATTTCAAATCCCTGTGCGATGTATTCAAGCATCTGACCATCAAGCCGGATTATCCGAAGCATACCAATATCAAGGAATTGGAGGACAAGATTTCAGAGGGGGTGACAATGGGTTACAGCCGTATCTTCTGCATCATTGACATGGACACAAAGGACAAGGAGCCAGAGCGTTCGCAATATCAGAAGTTAAAGGCAAAGTATGCCAAGCCTATTGCCAAGCCAAAGAAAGGCCTCTATTGTGAGGTGAAGTTTTTCGAGACTCATCGATGCACGGAGTTGTTCTTCCTGTACTACTTTCGTTACACTTCACGTGCATATACCGATCAGGAGCCATTGTTGAAGGACTTGAACCGGAGTGTCGAGTACCATAAGACTGCAGAGTTCTTCATCAAATGTAAGGGGCTGCACTCGTATTTTGAGCGCAATGGAGGTTCGTTGGAATCAGCCATTGCCAATGCATATCATTCTATGGACGAGAAAAAGGCAAGTAACAGGAATTATACTTACTCTGAACTCGGAAAGTTAATGGAGGAATTAAACAAGTTTTGTGTATAAGTGAATTCAAAAAAAAATAATAGTATATGAGTTTTTTCGTAGAAAGAATCATCATCAAGAATCGGGCTCCGTTTGAGAGTATTGATTTGACTTTCAAAGAGCAGTCAATCTCAGTACTGACGGCTTTCAATGGGCTGAATATAATGGGTACTTAAACAATCCGTTGGAAGTTACATCAGATATTCAAAATATTGCGAATTGGATATTGGATGTAGTATTAGACCAAGAGGTGAATACACAAGAGGTAACGCTTCCTGATGGAACAAAGGCAAAGATAGTTGCACCAGAGCAAAATATTTGGATGAATACCAAAAAGGTTTTGGAATGCGCTCAATCTCGAAATTTCCAAATGGGGATGTAAGATTCGGCGCCGGAAGAATATTTGAATTGATTAAAACCAAAAAAACTCGCAGTTTAAGTGTATTTCACTAAAGTTGCGAGTTTTGATTTATATTGAAGGCGTTTTTGAGCTTTTGATACACCTCCTTTGCTATTTCCATACACTACCTTACGGCAGTACTACTTTATACTAAAATGACTGTTACGGTACGTGCACCGTGGGCACCCATTACGAGGGCTTGCTCTATATCGGCTGTCTTTGACGGACCCGAGATGAATACGCCGTAACCGTAATTGCCGGTATCGATGCGACGGTATGCCTCATGCATGTTGTTAACCAAGTTATTACGGTCGAGTACTATAACCAGGGCTTCGGATATGAAATAGATGGCACGCTGCTCTACATCCTGCTGTATCCATACGGCTCCGTTTTCGCATACGCCAAGTCTGCCGTCTACTATGGCCAAGTCTGTTCCGTCAAGTTCGGCTGAAGAGGCTACATCGTCGGGGTGAAAGGTAGCGCAGTCTATTTTCTGTACGCCATCGGCACACTTCACCTCGTCCATAACTGTAGCAATGCGCTTGGCTTCGGGGTAACTGGCGCGAATCACATCGTTGATGTTCTGACCGGGAGCCAACACTACTGCCTGACCGCCAACCATAGTCATCACCTTACAGAACTGCTCTATTGGGTCGGAGTACTTCAAAGCTTCATGCTCTAAGGCTGTAAGGTCGGGCTTCTCATAACGCACCTGCGTATTTTTACGTATATTCTGCAATATTTCTTCTCTAATGCTCATTTCGCTATCGTTTTATTTCACCTTGTTTTTCTTCCACATATCATTAAAGCTCTCTTTCGAGAATTGAGGCATATCGTGTTCCTCACCCCAAGCGTTCATGCTGTTGTTTACCATCCACTGTGGCAAATGATTAGCCAGATGGGCTTCATGCAAAGCGAAGTTGAACAAGCCCGGACGCTCCATAAGGAATTTCATACCACCCGACATAATGCGCTTAGACGGACTGGCCACACCCAAACCGTGCAACTTCTGTCGCCAACGGTAAATCTGGTCGGCCAAATCGACTTTGGCGGGACAAACGTTCTGGCATGAATAGCATAATGAGCAAGCCGATACGTTATCGTAGTACTTACGAGGGGCTTTAAGCATACCCAAGTTTATTCCGATAGGACCCGGAATGAAATAAGTGTACGAATATCCGCCCGAACGACGATATACAGGGCACGTGTTCATGCAAGCGCCACAACGAAGGCAGTTGAGCGTGCGTACATGGTCTTTATCGGCAAGAATCTGACTACGGCCATTATCTACTATAATAATATGTAACTCTCCACCATTACGAGGTTTACGGTAATGAGAAGTATATGTGGTGATAGGCTGACCTGTGCCCGAACGAGCCAACAGACGGGTGAAGACACCAAGTGCCTCACGGTCGGGCACTATCTTTTCCATACCGAAAGCTGTAATCTGCAACTTGGGCTGCGAAGTTCCCATATCGGCGTTACCCTCGTTGGTACAAACCACACACTCGCCCGTAGAAGCCACGGCGAAATTCGCCCCTGTCATGGCAGCCTCAGCCTGAAGGAACTTATGACGGAGGTTCTTTCTGGCAGCATGAGTAAGATAAGTCTGGTCGTTATTACCCGGCTCGGTACCCATCTCCTTAACAAAAAGCTCGCCTATCTCTTCCTTCTTAATATGTATGGCAGGCATAACTATGTGACTTGGTTTCTTGTGCATGAGCTGCAAAATACGCTCGCCCAAATCGGTTTCTACCACATCTACGCCCTTCTCTATAAGAAAATCGTTCAGACCGCATTCTTCGGCCAGCATAGATTTACTTTTAACGAAGTGCTTTACCTTATGACTCTTCAAAATATCGTAAACGATGGAGCAATACTCCTCGGCATCCTTAGCCCAATGCACTTGAGCGCCGTTTGCCAAAGCATTCTTCTCGAACTCTTGCAGCAGCAAGTCCAGATGACTGTTGCTATACATCTTTATGGCAGATGCCATATCGCGCAAGAGTTCCCACTCGGGCACTGCCTTACCCATTTTATCTCTTTTGGCACGCACCATCCAAAGCGTTTCATCGTGCCATGAGGCCAAAGTCTTATTCTCTAAGAATTTGCCGGCAGCTTCTGCATGTTTTGTACTCATAATCCCGCAGCTAATATTTGTACTATGTGAATGGTTTTGATAGGAAGATTGTCGCGCTTAATGATGCCCGACTGATGCATAAGGCATGAGCTATCGGCACCTACTATGTATTCGGCTCCGGTATCCATGTGGCGTTTCACCTTATCGCGGCCCATGCGTCCTGATACGCTATGCTCTTCTACAGAGAACATACCGCCGAATCCGCAGCACTCGTCCGGACGTTCGGGTTCTACCACCTCGATGTCTTTTACGAGCGAAAGCAAATCGCGCAACTTGTTGTAATAAGGAACGTTCAGTTCTGAAGGCGAAGACAGATGCATCAAGCGCACGCCGTGGCAACTGTTCTGTATGCTCACCTTATGAGGGAAGGAAGCCTGCAGAGAGGTAGGCTTAATCACATCATGGATAAACTCGCAGATATCGTAGATTCTCTCTTCGGTAGCGCAGCGATGCTTCTTTTCGGCAAGAAGATTGCCGTAATGATCGCGCACGAAAACCACGCAGCTGGCCGACGGGCCTACTACATAATCATAGTCTTTAAACAGATCGTCGAAACGGTCAGCCATTTTTTTAGATTCATCCTCAAAACCAGCGTTTGCCATAGGCTGTCCGCAGCAGGTCTGGTCTAACGGATAATCAACATCAACCCCTAAGCTCTTAAGCAGTTTATACGAAGCGACTCCCACCTCGGGATAAACGGCATTGATATAGCAGGGTATAAACAATCCGACTTTCATTTTTATCTTTTTAGTTATTGTTGTTAGTTTGTTTGTATTCTGCCAAGAACGCTGCCAAACAGATTACAATCTTATGACAACGTTTGAAATATGCGGCAAATGTAAAAACAATACCCTAAAAAGTGAAAAAACTTAAAGTGAAATAAGATTAATAAACCGTATATATGCGCGTACACCCCACGAATCACTTCGTAGGGTGTGCCAACTAATAACTAACTTTTACTTTTGTGGTTTACGTAATTTCAATATGACTAACACTGCAAAGGTAGGTGGTTTAGCCCACCTCCGCAATACCCAAATTCCGGTATTTGGCTTAGGTTACTCTTGAACCTTTACCTCGCTCAGCTCTACCAACTTATTGACTATGGCATAGATAGTCAAGCCGGCAGCCGAGTGTATCTGTAGCTTGCGCGTTATATTCTTACGGTGGGTCATTACGGTATGCACAGAGATAAACAGTTTCTCGGCTATCTCTTTATTGGTCATGCCGCGAACTATGCAGCCCACTATCTCTTTTTCGCGCTGACTGAGGGCGTCTTGATCGGGCTCCTCTTTATCGGCTATATTTAGCAGTTCGGTAATTTTCTTTTCGAGCGACGCCATGTCATCGAATAGGGTGACACGTTCATCGTAACCCTTTAGCTGACTGCTGTCTACCATAGAGCAAAGCAGCGAAACCAGCTTTACATCATGCTTATAGCACTGACGGAAAGCGTCTACATCAAACCATCCCTCCAGCTGCGGATTCACAATCAATATCTGCGGAGTATGCATCTCCATGCAGTGACGAATACCGTCTTTAGAAGTTACCTCTACAACCTCTACCTCCATATCGGGCAAGCGCTTTAGCACAGACACCAGCCCGCTACGCACTATGACCGATGACTCGGCCACCGCTATTAAAATCTTATCTTGAAACTTCATTGTTGTTATCCCTCTTTTCAAGTTCCATAATAGCAGGGACAAACAAGTAATCTTCTACCCGGTTGTGCGATGCCAAATCTTCTTCACAGCTAAAAATATCGAACAACGTAGCGTTAAGCAGTCGGTTGTCGCCGTTGGCCGGATAATATTTAATGATAATATTCTTCAATTCGGTCAGCTTGGCGTTAACCTGGTCGTGATGACGAGCAAAAACGCCGATATTGTATTCTGTAGTGCGCTCTCCAGCGAGCAATGCCCTAACATAAGCGAACACTTTCTTATTCTCGTATTCCATGTGGTTACGTACCTCGCCTACGTAATCGTCGAAGAACTGAAGTATCAAGAAGGCTACTTCGTTCTTTGTACTGAAATCGAGCGACTTGATGAGTTTCTTGCGTATGGCGGGCAACTGAAAATCGAGGAAGTATGTGTGGGCGCTCTGCAAATAATCCATCAGCGCAGTTACTGAAATGTCTTTCAGATGATCTTCTACCCTATTATGGTCTTCTGTAAGGAAATTGACTATGGCAAGAAACGTAGAGCAGTCTACCCCGTTCATGCGGCATACTTCGTCTACAGTCTTATCGCCAAAGCCCAAAGACACCCCGAAACGGCTCAACACCTGCAGCAACGCATAGTTCTTACAGATTAGGTCGCTCATCTTATCGGTAGGCTTAAACATTCTTGGATTACACATATTATATATTCTAAAGGAATTCATATTTTTTATCGGTTGCAAAGTAACACATTAATTTCAACATCATCAATCACCACAATTGGGTATTTGCACTGACAATTTGAGCACTCTACGCGTGTTTGACGTTACACGGAAACGGTTGTCGGTGCGCTCGCCTACCAGCCATACTATTTCATCGCCCACGCATACCACACGCTGACTCTCTTTCTCGAACAGCGACTGCTTACGGTCGCGCAGATAGTCTCTCACCTTTTTAAACCCTTTCATACCGAAGGGCACGAAGCGGTCGCCGCTACGCCATACACGCATCGTTACCTCTCCCTGCGGAAGGCTATCGGCATCAAGGCACGCAATGCCTTTATCGCGAGGCACACAGAAATCATCGTCTACGGTAATCACCTCCTGCACCAAGACGAGTGGTTTCTCTTCGCGCTCGCTACTGCGTATCAGCAACACATCCCTATCAAGCAGAAGCTCGTAAGCCGAGGTATAGAAGCGTCTGCCCGACTCTCCTTTCTCCATGCTGCGAAGAATATCGTGAAGCTGCGAAGCGTTTACTCCATACTGACGGAGCAACTCGAAGAGCACTGCCTGAGGCGCTACCTCACTGAGCAACAACGGAACAGAGATACTTCCATCGGCCAACGTAACCCTACGGCAGGAATCAAACATGGCACGACTATATACGACGTGTACATCCATCAGGCGACGAGCCGTCTCGGCAATACTCTCAGAAACAGAAGGGTTTATTTCGGCCAACGCCGGAAGGATATTAAGACGAATCTTGTTACGCGTATAGTCGTCTACCAAATTGGTACTATCAGTAACATACGGCTGATGCAGTTTTTCCAAATATTGCAGTATTTCTTCTCTGCTTACGCAAAGCAAGGGACGCACCACATTACCATTGACCACAGAAATACCGGTAAGTCCGTTAATACCGGTACCACGTACCAAGTTGAGCAGGAATGTCTCTACACTATCGTCACGATGATGGGCTACGGCAATTGATTGAGCGTCATGCTTAGCGCGAATTTCATCGAACCACCGATAGCGAAGCTCACGTGCCGCCATCTCTATCGACACCTTATTCTGACGAGCATAATCGGCAGTATCGAAATGCACCACCTCAAGCGGCACTTGCTGTTCACGGCATAGCGCACGAACGAACTCCTCATCACGCACCGACTCATCGCCACGCAAATGGAAATTGCAATGAGCCGCCACGCACTGATAACCGCACTGAAGCAACACGCGCAGCAGTGCCACCGAATCGGCACCACCGCTCAACGCCACAACAATACAACGGGAAAAATCGAATAATCTGTTCTCGTCTATAAAACCAGCTACTTTATGTCTAAACAAATCTTTCATTTTCTAATAACTAAAACATCGGCTATCTTTCCTTTAAAACCGTTCAGCACATCTCCTATCTGCTGCAACGGGAAGATAAGTGTTTCTTGATAGCTCATATAATCCATGCGCTTATGCTGCGCATTATATACTTTCTTATAACGTCCTTCAAGGCGCTGAACCAACTGTCCGTCTACGTATAAAGACGTTCCCTTGTAATCGCCCTCAATGCGGATGTCAGTCCACTTCTCTACCGGCAGACGGAAAGAATCGAACTCAAACACATAGCCATCTCTGCTGAAAGCTATATGACCCGTATTCTCCCAGTTGACATAAACCTTAGAATGTGGTCCGCTGAACAATACTCCGCTTACGTTAGTATCCTTATCGGGACAAACTCTAAACGATACTGTATAAGGATATCCCATCTCGGGCAACGAAGTATGAATGGTATCTGTACCGCTGAGCGACTTCACTTCCCCTTCGGCAGTAAGACGAGTAGTACCATGAGGCACGCGTGCCAACAAGTTGACTCCCGGAGCTTCTGGCATCTGCTGGCACAAAGCTTCAAAGTCAGAGAAAGGCACAGCCTTATTTACTCCACGCCACAATTTCTCGCCCAACACCTGTACGGCAGGGAAAGAACGCAAATGCACATCCTGCTCTGAGATGCCGTTGCCGCACTTATCGTTCCACACGGCAAACATACCGCCCAGCACACCCGGAGTACCCTCTGGAAGTGTTTGCTTTCTATTCATAAGCCACGGGGTCCAAGTCTCGTAAATCCATTTGGCATCGAGGAACTCACGATAATATCCGGCCCCAGGAACTATATATAAATAGGTATCGCAGGTATTTATCAGTTTATATCCATCTTTCAACGATACCTCTGGGTCAACCCAGTCGTACGACCATGCATTGACCGTAACACCCTTGGCCTTTACAGGAGTCTTGCCGGGAAGCCATTTCAAACCGCCCCACATGCGAGGAGTCTTACCACGACTTTCTATGTATTTAAGATAGCGGTCGGTAAAGTAGCGGTATTGCTCGGCTTCTTTCTTGTTATATTCATCGGTACCGATATGCACGTCGGGACCCACAAATACAGGATTCTCGCCAGCGATATACTCATCGAACAGGGCATCAAGGAAGGTATAAGTCTCTTCCTTATGAATATCAAGATGGTCCATGCCGTACTCCCTACTTCCTATCTCGGGCTTATAATGCACGAAAGCGAGCGAATGCGCAGGAACGTCAATCTCCGGAATCACATTAACGCCATACTCCATACCCATACGCTGAAGTTCGGTAAACTCTTTCTTAGTGTAAGAACCGTCTTTAGCCGTAAGTCCGGGGAAACGGTCGCTCTCTAAGCGGAAAGCAGCGTAAGTGCTGTTCCAGTCGTTATTAAAGAACTGAGGGAATCCGTTATCGTTAAGGTGAATCTGAAACTCATTCATCTTATAGAACGAAAGTATTTTCACGTATTGTTTCAGATAGTCCATCGTAAAGAACTTACGGGCCACATCGAGCATGAATCCGCGGTTAGGGAACGAAGGGAAGTCGCGCACCTCACCTTTCGGCAATTCGCCCTTCTTGTTATATAGAATCTGCAGCAAACTGCGAGTACCCCAGAACACCCCCTTGGCAGTTGGAGCCGCAATGCTTACAGTATTACCTATGCTCATGGTGTAACCCTCATCGCCCAACTGCTCATCGGGCTTGGAAAGAGAAAAAACAATATCGTTTCTTTTAGGTTTTCCTACAGCTACCGTGTAGTTCCATCCCATCATGTCCTTCAAGTCATCGGCCAATATCCGTGCTGCAGACGAAAGCCGAGCCTCATCGGCAGGACTTACAACAATACGACCCTGAGCGGGCAAAACGATTTTTCCAAGTCCGCCTTTCCATTGCTGTAAGGCAGGAATAACTTCGGGACACGGTTCTTGTGCCGAGACAGCAAGCGCCATCAATAACAAACTGCATAAAGCAAACAATACTCTCTTCATATTTTCTATCATATTAATTCTGTTTATGTCATCAAAAGTGATGCTAATATAAGGATATATCTTCTAAAAACCGCTCCAGAAACCCTTCCGAACAAAAAAAAACGCCATTTTTACGAAAAAAATCAGGCCAACGCTTGCAGATTAAAAAACAATACGTACCTTTGCACCCGTAATCGATAAGCGACTACAAAACAAGGATGGTTCCGTAGCTCAGCTGGATAGAGCAACGCCCTTCTAAGGCGTGGGTCTTGCGTTCGAATCGCAACGGAATCACAAAGCGGCAAGGTGAATTTCACTTTGCCGCTTTTGTTTTTTATATCTCTAAGAGAACCAATGGATGCGGACTATGTATGTTTCCGCTATTATCGAACTTTATATTTGTTTCTGCTTACAATGCAGGAAGTATATATTTCCAAATCAAATTAATCTCTTCTTGCATATCACCATTGTTTGCAGTTACTGTTATTACCGCATCTTTTTCTGGCAAGATGATGATGAACTGTCCATAAGCTCCGTCAGCACGGAATGCATTATGACGGCAAAGCCAAAGCTGATAGCCATAACCTTGCAGCCAGTCGCTTGAGGCGGGTTTGATTTTCACATCCTCGCGGCGTGTGCCTGCCGGACATGAGGTAACATGAAAACGGCTGGCTTCTTCTACCCAACTGCTTGGAATAATCTGTTCGCCTTTCCAATTTCCCTTATTCAGATAAAGAAGTCCTATTTTAGCCATGTCTTCAGTCTTAAGCTTCAAGCCACCGTTACCTAAGCATACTCCTTCAGGAGATTCTTTCCATTCTATTCCGACAATACCTAACGGACGGAACAGTCGCTTATAAAGGTAATCTGACAGTTTTTCTCCTGTTACTTTCTGAAGTATAGCCGAAAGAGCATAACTGCACTGGTTGTTATATACAAAATAAGTACCGGGCTTATGCACCAACGGAGCTGCGAAGAAACCACGTATACGGCAACTGTCATAATTCTGCTTGATGAATGATGTAGGGTCTACATCATGACCTGATGACATTGTAAGCAGATGACGCACTTCCAGCTGACGCATATACGGTGATATAGTGTCGGGCAAAGACTCTGGGAAGAATGATATAACTTTGTCGTCCAACTTCAGCAATCCTTCATTTACAGCCATAGCTACAGCAGTGGCAGTTACAGTCTTAGTCACCGAATGCATGGCATGCGATTTATCTGCCGAATTATCGCCGAACCATTTTTCCTTAATGATATTTCCATGCTGTACTATCATAATGCTGTGTATGTCTTCTTTCTTCTGCGAAAACATATCCTGCCATTTAGAAAACGCTTTATCTAACGCATTCGACGCTTTAGCCCTCGGCAGAGATTTGGAAAGTTCATTATAGTTAATCAATGTTATGTTTCTCTCTGAAATTACTTTTTTCACCTTATCACTTAAAAAGAGTTTCAGAACCCCTTCGCGGTCGGCTGCCACATCTTCATAACCGATATGGAAAACAGTTTCAACTTCTGGCGAATGTGTTACTGGATGATCCAAGAAGATAAAGTTTCCTTCTTCGGGCAACTCGCGGAGCATCTTTATAAAGCTCTTTTCTTTCTGCTCGAAAGTACGCTTTTCGCCAGCGTAGTCTACAAATTTGAAAGAGAAATCATAAGTTTTGTCCTTGCTGCTCAACAAAGAAAGATGATATTCCTTAGCCAGCTTTTTTATTAGTTCATATACCTCTGGAGTAAATCCAGTAGAACCCATATGGCCTGTTATATGGCTCAACTGTGGCAGGTTACGCAGAGTCATTTCTATTTGTGCCCTTGCCTCTTGCTCTATTTCCTTGAGCGTCCATTTATTTGAGTTTTCAAGTACTGAGAGTCCCGGATAGTGAACGTTGGGTTTCATCATTGGCAGGAAGTATCCGTTGGCATCTGTCAAGCCAGGGCAATGTGTAAGCGGTCGCCATTTCACGTTTTCCCATTCGCTGGTAAATGCAAGATGAAGGCCTACATCAAGAGTCGGGCAGTCACGCAACATCTTCACTGCTTCAGGGAACCATGACGCTACAGGCATAACTTCCACAGATTTTACTATTCCTTCTTTATGAGCCTGCATACAGGCGACATTGATAGAATGAAGAGCTCCCATATCATCGGCCCTGATTATTAGGCGCGGACCGCTTGACTGCTGTCCGAAGCTCGACATGGACGCTAAGAGCAGTGAACAAATAAGAAATTGTTTTTTCATAATAGTATGTATTAAGTTCAAATCATAGTGATCTATTATAATAGAGTAAATTACAAATCAGAATGTACTCATTTGCCGATTGATTTTTTAGCTATTGGTGATTTTTTATCAAAAGAAGAAAAAATAATCTAAAAAAGTGAGTACATTCCGCAAGAGTAATTTCTCTTATTTAATAGAACAAACCCATAAACACCGTATTTTATGACCAACAAGGAAGAAATAGATAAGATTATTCTTTTACTAAAAGAAAATGAGCCTTCTCTTTCGGAAGAAGAGAGAAGAGATATGTGGAACAATATAGAGCAGGAGAATAACCATCTTGAGAAAAAGTCGAGAATCAAAGTGCTTTTGCGGAAAACAGGAATGGTGGCTGCCGTGATAGTGCTGCTTATAGCGTGCGCAACTATATTAAAGAGGTATACTGAAATAGGCATCACTAATTACACGAATGCATTGCCGACAGCTGAGGTTTCAGCCTCTACATTATATATTGACGGCGAAACGATGGAGATGGGCAACAATGCCGAAATCTATTGTTTGCCCGACCAAATGAAACTAAGAATAAAACAAGGAGGCGGTTTTGTAAATGTAAGCTATACATCAAATAAAGATCTGGCTCTGTCAGTCCCCGACAATGGTAATGTCAAGGTTCATATGGCAGATGGCTCTGAGGTATTACTACGCGGACGCTCTAATCTGAAATTCCCTTTCTTGGCGGAACGACGTGAGGTGCATGTTGACGGAAAGGCTTACTTTAACGTAATGCACAAAAACGATATTCCATTTATAACCCAAGCCGGAAAGCTAACCATCAGGGTACTTGGCACGGAGTATATGGTAAACGCTATTCCTACAGAGAAAAGACAGAGTGTTTCTTTAATAAGTGGAATTGTAGAGGTTTCACCAAAAGGGGGCAAATCTGTTACAAGAATCAAGCCAGGCGAATGCTTTGTATACGATGATGATAACGCGATAAGTAAGATAAAAAAGGCAGATCTGGAATCAGTGAATGCCTGGAAGGAGAGTTTGATAGTCATGAAAGAAAAGCCCATTACAGATCTGTTGATGCAGGTTGAGCAGTTGTATAACGTGAATCTTTCATATAGCCTGACGGAATTGCAAGACATCAGCATATCAGGAAAGCTTGATACTTCTGTTCCGGTGGGTACATTCCTTCATAACCTATCGCAAATAGCGCCTATTAAAGTCGACAAAAAAGGAAATGATTATATTATTACTTATGACTAACGAATTACTTATGACTAACGAACCTGAAAAATTAAAGCCTATGGAAAATAATGACTGAAAGAAAACATCCACCTTCATTTTATTATCGATAAAATGAAGGCGGAAGACAGTACCAGTGCCTTCCGCCTATGGGATTCAAGGAATTAACACCAAAATGTCAAACCACAAAAATCCACTATTTATGAATAAACTCATAAAAACTTCCAAAGATAATGCATTATTATTTAGGAGACCACTCATGGTGGGATTAATTTTAGGATTATCTTTCCCTACTGCTCCTTTAACACTTCAAGCAGCACAGAAAACAATAATCGAGATCAGTGAAGAAGGAAATATCACTCTTGTTGTTAAGAAGAAGAGCTTACGTAGTGTTCTTAGTGACATAGAGAAAAACTCAAAATATGTTTTCGGCTACAACAGCAACCTTCCTTATCTGGATCATGCTGTATCTGTTAGCTTAAACAATGCTACCATACAGCAGACAATGGATGCGGTTTTAAAAGGGCTGCCTCTTACCTATGAATTGTCGGGACGGCAAGTTCTGCTTGTAGAAAAGAATAGTAAAAATCAGGTAGAAAAGGTTATTTCAGGACGAGTAGTAGATGAAAACAACGAACCATTGATTGGTGTAAACGTTCAGAGCGGAAGCAATGGAACCATAACCGACGTAGACGGTAAGTTCACGCTGAAAGCTAAAGGAACAGTCACTTTTTCATATATCGGCTATAAAAAACAACACCTCAACATAGACAATTGCAAAGAGGTGAAGATGAGTCCCATGCAGGAAACTCTTGATGAAATTGTGGTTACGGCATTGGGTATGAAACGCTCGGAAAAGGCTTTGGGTTATTCTACCCAGAAGGTATCGGGCGACTTGTTCGAAAAGGTAAAAGGAACAAACGTGGCAACAAGTCTTACGGGACGTATTTCGGGACTTACTGTATTTAACACAACAGAGTTCAACGAAGCACCTACCCTTTCACTTAGAGGCGAGACTCCGCTTCTGGTATTGGACGGAGTTCCTACAAACCTTAACCTCAGCGATATAAACCAGGATGATATTGAAACGATAGACGTACTTAAAGGCGCTACGGCATCAGCCCTTTACGGATCAAGAGGTGGTAGCGGTGTGATAATGATTACCACAAAGAAGGGCGCAGAAAAGAAAGGTTTTACTGTTACGGTAAACAGTAGTAACATGATAAACGCCGGTACATTGGCATTACCTAAGGTACAGTCGTCTTACAGTTCAGGATATGGAGGCAAGTATAATGTAGATGATGAGGTATGGGGCGATAAGCTTGACATTGGAAGAACAGCTATGCAATACGACCCTAAGACTTATCAGCTCGTTGAAAGACCGTTGGTTTCTGCCGGAAAGGACAACTTCAAGAACTTTACGGAGTTCAGCATGATAAGCAACACAAGCATCAGCGTAACTCAGCAGGGCGAGAATGGTAGCTTCCGTTCATCTCTTTCTTACCTTTATAATAAAGGTCAGTACCCTAACGCCAAAGCACAACAATTTACATATAATGTAGGTGGTGAAATGAGATTAGGCAAAAAGGTTAAGGTAGAGGGAACAATGGGATTCACCAAGATGGTTGCGCCACAGACCGCCGGAACAGGTTATGATGACCAGGGTTATATTTATAACCTTTTGGTATGGACCGGACCTGAATATGATATCCGCGATTATAGGGACTATTGGGCTACACCCGAAGAAAAGCAGAACTGGATGCGTGACTCATGGTACGATAACCCGTATCTTATGGCTTATGAGAAGATAAACCGCAGGGATAACTCCAAATATAACGGAATGCTTAATTTAACATACGAAATTAAGCCGTGGCTGAAGGCTATAGTAAGAGGTGGCTTTGACAATATTATCAATTCAACAAAAAGACACGCTCCGATTGGAATCAACGCTACACGCGATTGGGGTAATACCAATAAAGGTTATTACAACGAAAAAACAGAAGAGACGTTTACAGCCAATGGCGATTTCATACTTACAGCACAGGGTAAAATAAAGAAATTCACCGTAGATGGCTTGTTGGGTGGTTCTATATACTATTACCGCAACAAATATATGGATGCAGCTACAAAGAATGGTATCACAGTGCCTGGATTCTATTCTCTGAAAGCATCTGTAGCAAGTCCTACTATAGATTCATATCTTGCCAACAAGCAGGTGAACAGTTTATATGGCAAGGTAACTATTGGTTATGACAACGCTGTATATCTTGACATTACAGGACGTAACGACTGGTCGTCAACTCTGCCCGACGGATCAAATTCATATTTCTATCCTTCGGTAGGTGCCAGTGTACTGCTTTCTGAATTGTTCGAGCTTCCATCATGGATGAACTTCTGGAAACTTCGCGCTTCATGGACAGTATCAAAGAGCGACCTTAGCATTTATGAGACCGCCAATTCATATAAGGTTGAAAATGACGTGTGGGACGGATTGAACACAGCAAGCTATCCAGTTAGCATGTATGGTAACGTAAAACCTATCACCAACCGTACTTACGAAATTGGTACATCAATGCATTTCCTGAACAACAGATTGAAGGCCGACTTTACATATTATAATAAGCTTACTTATAATAATACAATTAAGACCACAATCTCCTCAATGTCAGGTTTTGAAAGTGTATTGGTAAACACAGACGAGGAATATGTAAGAAGAGGCTTTGAAGTAGTATTGGAAGGTACTCCGATACAAACTAAGGATTTTACTTGGAAGGCTGTTGCCAACTGGGCTTTATCACATCGATATTATTCAAAGCTCGACCCTAAGTATTCGGCAGATAAACCTTGGATTTATGAAGGTAGCCGTGTAGACTACTATGAAGCTAAGGATTTCCAACGCTCTTCTGACGGAAGTGTTATAATCCTCAAATCCGCAACTACGCGCCTAATATGATACAGAA
>UMHZ01034233.1_pt1 | contig 18978 bp, 17 predicted proteins | sample 1965671 | NCBI WGS metagenome assembly UMHZ01 (sample SAMEA4836111, study PRJEB28245) | human gut metagenome | biome: gut microbiome; material: fecal sample | place: Denmark | collected 2008 | reverse complement strand
TTCAGTCAGGCAGTATTTTTTATTAATTTTATTAAATTAAAGCTTTCAATTTTTCAGCGACCTTTTCATACATCGGAACAGGAACATGGTATTTTTGACCCATACGTACAACTTCAAAGACAAGTCCTTCCAGTTCAGATGGCTTATGTGCCATGACGTCTCTCTGCATGGAAGTTGTAGTTTCTGGTGGAAGATCAGACAAAATATCAAGATTAATGGCAACATAGTCCTGTTCAAAAGGAATCCCCATCGCTTTGGCAAGTTCCGAAATTTCACGAATCATAGCTTTGAACATTTCACGAGGTTCTCCTTCTTTTTGGAATTCTCCAGCTGTTGCCTGCCAATAAAGACCTGCTGCACCAATCGGAGAAACATAAGAAAACTTCTTTAAAGTATCCCGTTTTATCTGGTCACTTAAAATTCCTTCAATCGAACTGTCAAAGAAGTCTTTTTGGATTTCTTTTAATTCCGGACGCAATTCTTCGGGTGTTCTTGCACCGTACACGACACGAAGAATTTCACCATGCTGTAAAATCGTACCATAAGAAGAAATATTGGCAGAGACATAGATACAGCCGTCCATGACGGAAAGTTCCGGAAGGAGTTTCTGCATCCGTCCACCTGTTCCATAAATATTAAGAATTGGAATAACAATGGTTTCTGGTTTCGCAATTTTTTGAATAAATGGAATGACAGAATCTAAGGAATATCCTTTGACACAGACTAAAATGACATCGGGTCTTTCCTGATACTCTTCCATAGAAACTGCTTTTACCGGAATGGTTTCTTTTTCGTGAGTCCATAATTTTTCCAAAGTAAGTCCCTTTGATTTCATTACGTTTAAATGTTCATTTCTGGCAATCAGAGTTACCTCTTTTTTTGCCTTTGTCATATAAAATCCAAGTGTTCCTCCGGTGCCGCCTGCGCCGATAATTAAGTATTTCATAAATAAAATGCCTCCCAAGATGTTTTGATTAAAAAACAGACTGTTGTATTTTTATTTTAGCACAATTAAAGAAGTATGGCTTTAAATTTCTGTTATTTTTTGAACGCAGATAAGCATTCTCCTTACTCACAGAAGTAAAGCCAATTCCAGATAAAGCAGATTATATTAAAAAAAAGTGCAATGAAAAATTTAGTATTGACAAGAAAAAGAAATATGCTATAATAAAGTCAAACAAACATATGAACAAGTGCTCATATAAACAAATGTGGGTAGAAAAGGAGAAAAATCATGAAAAAAACTTACAAAATCGATGTAGACTGTGCAAACTGTGCAAACAAAATGGAAGAAGCTGCTAAAAATACTGCAGGAGTAAAAGATGCAACTGTAAACTTTATGGCTTTAAAGATGATTGTAGAATTTGAAGATGGTCAGGAACCAAAAGCAGTGATGCAGGATGTTCTGAAAAACTGTAAAAAAGTAGAAGACGATTGCGAAATCTTTTTCTAAGATACAATCAAAAAGATGTGAGTGTCAAAAGTAAAGAGTGTTACTCACTGATGTTTTTAGAGTCTCTTCTGTAACTGCTTTTAGTGGTGCGGGAGAGATTTTAAAAATTTACAAAAAAAGTTGACTTTTAAAGAAAATGGAGGAGCAGGGGATGAATAAAAAGCAAAAAAAGATGCTGACCCGAATTATTATTGCAGCGGTATTACTCGTAATCCTTTCCTTTCTTCCTGTAGATGGATATCTGAAAATGGCGCTTTATATGGTGCCATATCTGGTAATCGGATATGATATACTGAAAAAAGCATGGAAAGGAATCTTAAATAAACAGGTATTTGATGAAAACTTTTTGATGGCAGTAGCAACTATTGGTGCAATTGCGCTTGGCGATTATAAAGAAGGCGTAGCCGTTATGCTGTTCTATCAGATTGGAGAACTGTTCCAGAGTTATGCAGTTGGAAAGAGTCGTAGAAATATCAGCGAGCTGATGGATATCCGTCCGGATTATGCAAATGTAGAAGTAGACGGAAGCCTGGAACAGGTAGACCCGGATGAAGTAGAAATCGGTACAATTATTGTAGTACAGCCTGGAGAAAAAGTTCCGATTGACGGAATTGTGACAGAAGGTAACTCTACTTTAAATACCAGTGCTCTGACAGGAGAAAGCGTGCCAAGAGATATCTCTGTCGGAGAAGAAGTTATCAGTGGATGCATCAACCTGTCAGGGGTATTAAAAATCCAGACAACAAAAGAGTTCGGGGAATCCACTGTTTCCAAGATTCTTGATTTAGTAGAAAATTCAAGTTCTAAAAAATCAAAATCCGAAAACTTTATTTCTAAATTTGCAAAATATTATACACCGGCAGTCTGCTATGGAGCACTTGCGCTTGCTATTTTGCCTCCACTTGTGAGAATGTTATTTATGGGAGCAAGTCCGGAATGGGGAGACTGGATTTATCGTGCCTTGACTTTCTTGGTTATCAGTTGTCCGTGTGCACTGGTTATCAGTATTCCACTTAGTTTTTTTGCGGGAATTGGTGGAGCAAGCAATCAGGGTGTTCTTGTAAAAGGTTCCAATTATTTAGAAACTCTTTCTCAGACAAAATGTGTAGTATTTGATAAAACAGGTACAATGACTCGTGGCGTATTTGAAGTAAGCGGAATTCATCATAACGAGGTGGAAGATGCAAAATTATTAGAATATGCAGCACTTGCAGAGTGTTCTTCTTCTCATCCAATCAGTAAGAGTCTTCAAAAAGCCTATAATAAATCAATTGACAGAAATCGTGTAACAGATATCAAAGAAATCAGTGGACATGGCGTGGTTGCAAAGGTAGATGGAATAACAGTTGCAGCAGGAAATGAAAAGTTAATGGAAAAACTTGGAATTTCTTATGTTTCCTGTAGTCATGTTGGAACAATCGTTCATCTGGCGCTGGATGGAAAGTATGCTGGACATATTTTGATTTCTGATGTGATTAAACCACATGCAAAAGAGGCGATTAAAGAACTGAAAAAAGCAGGCGTTACTAAGACCGTTATGTTGACCGGAGACCGCAAAAATGTTGCAGATGCAGTTGCTTCTGAACTTGGAATTAAAGAAGTTTACAGTGAACTTTTACCGGCGGATAAAGTTGCAAAAGTAGAAGAATTGCTTGCCAATAAAGAGGAAAAAGATAAACTGGCTTTTGTTGGAGATGGAATTAATGATGCTCCGGTACTTTCAAGAGCAGATATTGGAATCGCAATGGGAGCACTTGGTTCTGATGCGGCAATTGAAGCAGCAGATATTGTCTTGATGGACGATGACCCGCTTAAGATTTCAAAAGCAATTAAGATTGCAAAAAAATGTATCCGCATTGTATATGAAAATATTTACTTTGCAATTGGTATTAAAGTGCTCTGCCTGATTTTAGGTGCGCTTGGAATTGCAAATATGTGGATGGCAATTTTTGCTGATGTAGGGGTTATGGTAATTGCCGTATTAAATGCAATCAGAACCTTGTTTGTAAAAAATTTATAGAATAAAAAAAGCTAAAAATCAATAAGAGAAAGGATAGCATTTGTTTTATGACAGAAAAATCAGAAGAAGTTTGCGAATCCTGTGAGTTGCATGAAAACCTTTTGGAAATTGTAAAAGAAATGATGCCGGAAGAGACAGAGCTTTACGATTTGGCAGAACTTTTTAAAGTCTTTGGTGATTCGACAAGAATCCGAATTCTGTTTGTTTTATTTGAAGCAGAAGTGTGTGTCTGTGATTTGGCAAAGGCTTTGAATATGACACAGTCAGCCATTTCTCATCAGCTTCGGATTTTAAAACAAAATAAACTTGTGAAAAGTCGTAGAGAGGGAAAATCCGTATTTTATTCCCTTTCGGATGACCATGTGAGGATGATTATTGACCAGGGTCGGAATCATATTGAAGAAGATTAAAAACTGAAAAGAAAAGGAAAGAAAAGACCTTTTTGGGTAGGAAAATCTATCGAAAGAGGTCTTTTTTTGATATAAAAAGCTTGACGAATCAAAAATACCTGCTATAATATGAAAATGATTTTCAATTTCAATATAGATAAGCTTAAAATCAAAAAAGAGATGGAAGTGGAAAACCCGTTCCGCTTCAGTGAGGATGTATTGACCATTTTATTGAGCATGTCGGAGCAGAACACGGTTTTAAGGTGGATCATAAGTATACCATTTTATATGGATATTGTGAAGAATGTCAAAAAGAATAGATAGGAGAAGCAATGAAAAAGACAGTAAGATTATTTTCGATTATGGCAGTTATAGTTGCAGGATGTACTACAGCATGTGGTCAGAATGCGATAAAAAATACAGCGGATGATTCAGGAAAAGTAAAGGTAATGACCAGTTTTTATACGATGTATGATTTTGCACAGAAGATTGGTGGGGAGAAAGTAGAGATTACCAATATGGTTCCATCTGGAACAGAACCACATGACTGGGAGCCTTCTGCAATTGATATCCGAAATATGGAAGATGCAGATGTGTTTATTTACAATGGGGCAGGAATGGAACACTGGGCGGAGGATATTTTAAAATCACTGGATAACTCTGAGTTGATTACAGTAGAGGCTTCAGAGGGTGTGAAATTGATAAGAGAAGGAAAAGAAAATGACCCGCATGTCTGGTTAGACCCTGAAAATGCGAAGATAGAAATGGAGCATATTAAAGATGCCTTCATTGAGGCAGACAAGGATAATGCAGAGTATTATAACAAGAATTATGAAACATACAGCAGGCAGTTGGATGGACTAAATCAGGAGTTTGAAGAGACATTATCCCAGGTGACCAATAAAGATATCATTGTAGCACATAAAGCATTTGGTTATCTTTGCAAAGCTTATGGATTAAACCAGATAGCAATTGAGGGTCTGATGCCGGATTCTGAGCCAGACCCTGCGAGAATGGAAGAAATTATTCAGTTGGCGAAAAAAAAGGAAATCAATACCATTTTCTTTGAAGAACTGGTAAGCCCAAAAGTAGCCAATACAATTGCGAAAGAAATTGGTGCGAAAACAGAGGTTTTAAATCCACTGGAGGGATTGAGCGAAGAACAGATGGATGCAGGAGAAGATTATTTTTCTGTTATGAGGACAAATTTAAAGCAGATTAAAAAGGCACTGGAAAATTAATGTGGAAAGATAGGACAACAGGAGGGAAACCGCATGAATATGGTTGAGATAAATGATATTTCATTTCATTATGCAGATGTACCGGTTTTAGAAGACGTAAATCTGGAAGTCAGACAAGGCGACTATGTAATCTTAACAGGTGAAAACGGAAGTGGAAAGAGTACATTTTTGAAGCTGTTATTGAGAGAACTGATACCACAACAAGGAAGTATTAAAATGTTTGAAAAAGATATTTCCGGTGGATTTAAAGGAATGAAAATTGGTTATGTACCGCAAAACAGTATCAGTAAAAACCAAAATTTTCCGGCAACAGTAGAGGAGATTATGAGAACCGGGCTTTATGAGCCAATCTGGAAGCGTGGAATTTCCGGAAAAAAATATCAGAAAAAAATTTTAGAAGCATTGTCTGAGATGGAGATGGATTCTTTTTTGACAAGCCGGATAGGAGAACTTTCAGGTGGTCAACAGCAAAGAGTAATGCTTGCAAGGGCGTTAGTAGGAAAACCAGAACTTTTAATTTTAGATGAGCCGACGACTGGTATGGACAGTGTTTCGATTCAGTCTTTATGTGAAGTTCTGCAAAAGAGAAATGAAAAAGGGCTTACAATTCTTATGGTAAGTCATGGAAGCTTGAAGTCTTATACTGGGGCAAATCGGTTTTGGAATGCACAGGAAGGAAGGATTATAGAGGAATGATGAGTATATTGCAGTATGGATTTATGCAGCGTGCATTCATAGTTGGAATTTTACTGGCTGTGATTACACCATGCATTGGAATTACCATTGTTTTAAAAAGAATGTCCATGATAGGGGATGCACTTTCTCATGCCTCTTTGGCAGGTGTTGCACTTGGGCTTTTGCTTGGGATTAATCCGGTACTTGGGGCAGGTGCAACTTGTATTGTAGCGGCACTTGGAATCGAAGCAATCCGCAAAAAGATTCCAAGATATTCTGAAATGGCGATTTCGGTTGTTATGTCAGCAGGAATCGGGCTTGCAGGTGTTTTATCCGGTTTCGTACAAAATAGTGCAAATTTTAACAGTTTTTTATTTGGAAGTATTGTTTCTATCAGTACAGGAGAAATGGCAGGTGTTTGTATCATCAGTGTTGCAGTTTTAGTAACATTAATGCTGTTTTATCGAGAATTGTTTTATATGGGATTTGATGAAAATGCGGCAAGAATTTCAGGTGTTCCGGTTCGGCAGATTAATTTTATGTTTACTATTTTAACTGCACTGACGGTTTCTGTTGCTTCAAGAACAGTGGGGGCTTTAATTGTTTCTTCCATGCTGGTTGTTCCGATAGCCTGTGGGATGCAGATGGGAAAAAGTTATAAAAATACTTTAATTGGTGCGATTTGCGTTGCAGTGTTTACAACGATTGCTGGTCTGGTGCTTTCCTATTATGTTGGCATAAAACCAGGCGGAACAATTGTTTTGCTTGAAGTGGTTATCTTTTTGATTTTGGTAGTTTTTAAGACTATTACAGGAAAAGGACATTAAAAAGAGAAAATCTCGTGAGGATAGATGTTTTTTGTTAGAAACCTATCATTACGAGGTTTCTTTTTTTCTGTTGGTAGACAATTGATTTTAATTTTAGTATAATAAATAGAAAATTCAGGAAGAGAAAGAAGAAAGAGCCATCAGTTGTCAGGGTGGTATAAGGTTTTTTAGAGAAACCAGTAGAGGAGAAGAAAGTATGGAACCGGATTACAAGATGACGATGCAGGAAGCAAAAGAGGAAACCAGACAGTTTAAAAAGATTTTCACAAATGTGCGTCTGATTGACCAGATGGTGTTACATCGGATTGAGCAGGAAGAAAGGATGAAATTCCAGGACGGTCATTGTAATGATTTCTGGAATAAAAACTGTCCATGTGAAAATTGTGTTTCTTTAAAAGCATTTGAGGGAAAAACTCAGAAAACAAAACTGGAGTTTATGGATTCTGATATTTATCAAGTAACAGCGCGCTATGTAGAAATTGATGGGACACCTTATGTGATGGAAATGTTTAAGTGTTTGGACAGTACATCCTTGATAGATGTTGCGGGACAGGAAAAGATTGTAAGTAAGTTTGCCAGATACAATGAAAAAGTTTATAAAGATGCTTTGACAGGAGCCTATAATCGTCGTTATTTTGAGGAACATATCAAAAAGATGACAGGTTCAATGGGTGTTGCAATGATTGATTTGGATGATTTTAAGCTGTATAATGACATTTTAGGTCATAATGCGGGAGATGCTGCACTTGAGACGATTGGAAAGATTGTTCAAAAAAGCATTGATCCGGATAATATTTTAATTCGTTATGGCGGAGATGAATTTCTTCTGGTTGTTCCGAACGTAAAAGAAGATGAGTTTTTGAAAGAATTGCAGCAGATTCGAGATAAAATTCATGATGCAAAAGTTCCAGAGTATGCACAACTTCAGCTTTCTGTCAGCATTGGCGGTGTACTTTCAAATGATGAGACAATTGAAAGTGCCGTTTGTCGTGCAGACCGTTTAATGTATAGAGCAAAAAATCAGAAAAATATGGTTGTTTCTGAAAATGGAAAAATTGGAAGTGACGGAGTAGTACGAGAATTTATGGAAGAAGAGCAGACAAAACAACAGATTTTGATTGTAGATGATTCTGCGATGAACCGTGCAATTCTTTCCGAAATTCTAAAAGATGATTTTGAAATTTTAGAGGCAGAAAATAGTGAGGAATGTTTAAGCTTAATTGAGGAAAATGGTACAGGAATTGCCTTGATTTTGTTAGATATTGTAATGCCCGGGCTTGATGGATTTGGAGTACTTGAATTTATGAATAAAAACCGTTTTATTGAAGATATTCCGGTTATTATGATTTCGAGTGAATCTTCTAATGCACAGATTAGAAGAGCCTATGAGCTGGGTGTTTCCGATTATATCAGTCGTCCATTTGATGCCATGATTGTCTATCAGCGCGTCTTTAATACAATGAAGTTGTATGCAAAACAGCGCAGGCTGACAACTCTTGTTACAAATCAGATTTATGATAAAGAGAAAAATAACCGCATGATGATTAGTATCTTAAGCCAGATTGTAGAATTTCGAAATGGCGAGAGTGGACCTCATGTGTTACATATTAATACACTGACGGGTATGATTTTGGAAAAACTGGAGCAGAAAACGGATAAATATAATCTGTCCTGGTCAGAGCAGCAGTTAATTACAATCGCTTCTTCTCTTCATGATATTGGAAAAATTGCAATTGATGAAAAGATTTTGAATAAACCGGGAAAGTTGACTAAAGAAGAGTTTGAGATTATGAAAACGCATACTTTAATCGGTGCTTCCGTACTGGAAAATCTGGAATTATATCAGAATGAACAATTGGTAAAGATTGCTTATGAAATCTGCAGATGGCATCATGAACGTTATGATGGACGAGGATATCCGGATGGTTTAAAAGGAGATGACATTCCAATCAGTGCGCAGGTTGTATCTTTAGCGGACGTATATGATGCACTTACGAGTAAACGTGTTTATAAGGCAGCGTTTTCCCATGAAAAAGCAATGGAAATGATTTTGGGTGGGGAATGTGGAATCTTTAATCCAGTGCTTTTAGAATGTCTGGTAGAAATTCAGGATAAGATTCAGGGAGAATTAGAAAAGAGTGTGGACAAAGATTCTTATTAAAAAAAACAGACAGAAGGCCTTGCTTTATTTGCAATTTCAGGAACAGACAATTTTTTTAAGGGGGGGGGTACAACAAAAAGCTTCTTTGACAATGTGAGTGTTCGACCACAAAAAAATAAAGGCTGAGAAAAAATAAAAATGAGAGAAAAAGAATTAAAAGAGAGTAAGAAACAAAGTGAAAAGCAAAAACAAATTGTTCCTGTGATACAAAGTGGATTAATTTTAATATTGGTTGTATTTGTAATTTTTATGATGGTGCAGATTCAGCGTCTTCAGGGAACGGCAAGAGTCATCAACTATGCCGGTCTGGTAAGAGGAGCAACGCAAAGGGAAGTTAAACTGGAGATTACGAAAGAAGAAAGTGATGAGCTTATAAGATATCTGGATGATATATTGGATGGGTTGAAATATGGAAATGGAAACTATCATCTGACAAGACTTCCAAATAAAGATTATCAGAGTAAACTGGATATGCAGATTAAATACTGGCAGGAATTAAAAAATGAAATTTATAAGGTACGGGAAAAAGGATATGAGGCAACCGATGTTGTGGAAATGAGTGAGCGGTATTTTTCCTATGCAGATGATACCGTATCAGCTGCAGAAACCTACTCTGAAATGATTGCAGATAAAATCCGAATGTTAGAATATTTATCGGCATTTGATATGGTGTTGCTGATAGGTTTGATTATTGAACAGTATTTTCTGTCAAAAAAGATTGCGAAGGCAAATAAGCTGTTGAAGAAAAAAGCATATCTTGATGTGCATACAGAACTTCCAAATAAAAGTCGGTGTGAGGAGTTACTGCAAAATTCAGAGTTTTTATCGAAATCTACGGTATGCCTGATGTTTGATCTAAATAATTTAAAGATTGTAAATGATTCTTTGGGTCATGCCGCAGGGGACAGTTTGATTTCAAATTTTGCAAGGATTTTAAGAAATGTAGTTCTTGCTAAGGATTTTGTGGGAAGGTTTGGCGGAGATGAATTTATGGTTGTGCTTTATGAATCCGGAAGAGAAGAAGCAGAAGTATTATTGGGTGATTTGAAAGCACAAATTGAGAATTTTAATAAATACAGTAAGAGTTCACCTATCAGTTATGCTCATGGATATGCGGTTTCGGGGGATTACAGAGAGTGTACGCTTCGAACGCTTATGGATAAGGCAGACCATTCTATGTACATGAATAAGCAGAAAGAAAAAGGGACAAACCGTTAATAAAAAACCTGTGGAAATCAATTCCGCAGGTTTTTTTATCTGATAATTTTAAATTAATTTAAACAGGAGCGAACTGACTGTTATAAAGGGTGGCATAAAATCCATTTTTAGAAAGTAGTTCTTCGTGACTGCCCTGTTCAATAATGTGCCCATCTTTCATGACGAGAATGATATCTGCATTTTTAATCGTGGAAAGACGATGAGCAACAATAAAACTGGTTCGTCCATGCATCATTTTTTCAAAAGCTTTCTGGATACGAATTTCTGTCATAGTATCGATAGAAGAAGTTGCCTCATCAAGAATCAGCATTGGAGGCAGGCAGAGCATTACACGGGCGATGCAGAGTAACTGTCTCTGACCTTGCGAGAGGTTGTTTCCACCTTCGGAGAGAATAGTATCATATCCATCTGGCATACGCATAATAAAGCTGTGTGCATGAGCTTCTTTCGCAGCCTGAATGATTTCTTCTTTGGTTGCATCCGGATTTCCATAAGAAATATTTTCCCAGATGGAAGCCGATTTTAACCAGGTTTCCTGTAAAACCATACCATAAGAAGCACGCAGGGAATGACGAGTAATCGAATCAATATCATGTCCATCAATTTTAATTGAACCACCATTAATCTCATAGAACCGCATTAACAGGTTGATTAAAGTTGTTTTTCCGCAGCCTGTTGGACCGACAATGGCGATTCTCTGACCCGGATTTGCATGAAGATTGAGACCTTGAATCAATGGAACTTCTGGGGTATAAGAGAAATCAACTTGTTCTAAAAAAATCTCTCCTTTTGGTGAATCAAGTACAGCAGAATCTGCTTTATCATCAGAAATCGGTTTTTCATCAATTAATTCAAACACACGAGACGCAGAAGCAAGGGAGTTCTGGAATTCCGTAATAACACTTGTAATTTCATTAAATGGTTTAGTGTACTGGTTAGTATAGCTTAAGAAGCTGGAAAGTTGGCCAACACTTAACATTCCATTGATAACACCGAAACATCCGGAAATTGCAACACCTGCGTAGATACAAGAGTACATAAAACGGGTAGCCGGATTTGTAATGGAAGAAAAGAAAGTTGCTCGAAGCGAATAATTTGCCAGACGTTCATTGATTTCTTTAAATTGTTTCTGGGTTTCTTCTTCATGCCCAAATGCCTGTACGACTTTAATTCCCTCTAACATTTCATTGGTTAATCCGGTCAGTTCTCCCCTTGCCTCAGACTGTTTTTTGAACATAATAAAAGTCTTTTTTGAAATAAAGTTTGCAATAAAAAAGGACATTGGACTTAATACAACAACAACCAGAGTAATCAGAGGATTAATACTCAGCATAAATACAATTGTTCCAAGAATTGTAATGACACCGGTAAAAAGCTGGGTAAATCCAAGTAAAAGACCATCAGAAAACTGGTCGATATCAGTAATGACACGGCTGATTAAATCTCCTGAGGCATGGCTGTCCACATAAGAAAGCGGAAGTACCTGTAAGTGGTTAAATGCCTGAACTCTTAAATCTCTTACGATTTTATAAGTGATTTTATTATTAATGTGATTCATAACCCATTGACATAATGCAGAGATTACAATGCATGTCAGGATTGTTGTGATAATAGAAATCAAACCATGGAAATTGACGTTTCCTTTAGAAAGAATGAAATCCACACCGTGTCCTGTCAAAATTGGTACATATAAAGTCAGGGCAACCGTAATTACAGAAAAGAGCAGGGACAATAAAACCAATGGAGTGTATGGACGAATACAGGCAAAAATACGTTTTAATGTAGATTGTTTTTTAGTTAGCTGTTTTGACACTGTAAGGCACCTCCTCTTTTGAAAGCTGTGAAGCACAGATTTCCTGATAAACTTCATTTTCTCTTAAAAGTTCTTCATGAGTTCCGATTCCGGCAAGCGTACCATCATCGAGTACGAGAATCTGGTCAGCATTGCGGATGGTTGAAACACGCTGAGAAACCAAAAATACGGTTCTGTTTTGTATTTGTTTTTTAATGGCCTTTCTAAGTCTGGCATCCGTTGCAAAGTCAAGTGCAGAAGCACTGTCATCAAGGATCAGGATATCCGGATTTTTAACCAGAGCGCGTGCGATGGTCAGACGTTGCTTCTGACCACCGGAAAGATTAGAACCGTTTTGTTCAATCATCAGGTCAAGTCCCTGGTCTTTGGAATCGACAAATTCTTTTGCCTGTGCAATTTCGAGTGCCTGATAAATTTCTTCATCAGTGGCATTTTTTCTTCCCCAGCGCATGTTTTCTCGCAACGTGCCTTTAAAAAGCTGGGCTTTTTGTGGAACCATGCCGATATGTTTGCGGATAGAAACCGGATTTAAAGTTTTGACATTACCTCCGTCTACCTCTACACTTCCGTTTTGAACATCATAGAAGCGGGGAATTAAATTGACAAGGCTTGATTTCCCGGAACCGGTTCCACCGATAATTCCGATCGTCTGTCCTGGCATAGCTTTAAACGTAATGTTACTTAAAACTTCTTTTGCTGTTTCATTATAAGAAAATGAAACATTTTTAAATTCAACAGCAGCAGTTCCGGCAATGCTTCCGATTGGGGTCTTAGATGCCAGGAAAGCTCCTTCTTCTTTAATAGAAGGCTGCATGTCGAAGATATTGTTGACACGGTTTAAACTGGCAATTGCTTTGGAAAGCAGGATGATTAAGTTTGCCAGTTTGATTAATTCAACCAGAATCTGGGACATATAGTTAATTAAGGCAATGACCTGTCCCTGAGTTAATCTGCCAAGATAAACCTGATTTCCGCCAGACCATAAGATGGCGATGATACCAAGGTTGATGATAACATAAGTAACCGGATTTAACAGGGCAGAAATTTTTCCGACGTGAATCTGGCGAAAGAAAAGCTGGCTGCTTTTTTTTCCAAACGATTCCATTTCACTTTCCTGACGGTTAAATGCGCGTACAACACGGATTCCCAGAAGATTTTCACGGGTGGAAAGTAAAACATCGTCAAGTTGTTTCTGTACGTTTTTATAAAGCGGCATGGTAATTAACAGGATTGCAAATACGACGACTGCCAGTGCAGGAATCACTATGACAAAAGGAATCGCAGCTTTTGCATCTACCGTAAATGCCATAACCATAGCACCAAATACAACAAATGGGGAGCGCAGAAACAGACGCAGAAACATGTTAATCCCGTTTTGTACCTGATTGACGTCATTTGTCATTCGGTTGATTAAAGTAGAAGTTCCAAGGGTATCAATTTCCTTAAAGGAAAGGGTGTTGATATGGGCAAATAAATCATTTCGTAAATCTCGTCCGGTGGAAACAGCAGATTTTGCTGCAAAATACTGTGCGGTAATTGCAAAACCAAATCCGATGATTCCAAGCAGGACAAGGAGAGCACCCATACGCCACAGATATCCGGCATTTTTCTGGTAGATACCGATATCAATCATTTTGGCAACAACCAGAGGAACAAACAGCTCAAAGCTTGCTTCAAGCATTTTAAAAAGTGGAGCAAAGAGTGTTGCCAGAGGATGTCTTTTTAGGTAAGTCAATAATCGTTTCATGAGTTTAAAATATTCTCCTTTTTCTCCTTATAAAATGATGTGAGTGTCAGAAATAAATTTTCTCACAAACATCTTCCATTATAGTGTGTGCGCAATAAAAAAGCAATCAGACATTAAAAAAAGAAAGGATAATAAATTTGAAACAAGAAAGTTTGAAACAAAAAAGAAGCTCCGGCAAAATAGGAACTTCTTTTTTGTTTCTTTCATACTTCTTTTTTATTTCGCAAAACATTTCTTTTCTTTTATTATTCATTTATATCTTATTTTAGAGCAAGATTTTTTTGTACATGTTGTTTGATTGCTTCAAAACTCTGTTTGCTGATAACGTGTTCCATTTTGCAGGCATCTTCAGCAGCAATTTTTGAGTCTACACCTAAAGCAGTGAGCCAGGATGTCAGAAATTCATGTCTTTCATATATCATTTCCGCAATTTCTTTTCCAGAATCGGTCAGATAAATAAAGCCTTCTTTTGTAACAGTAATCTGTTCTTTTTGACGGAGATTTTTCATGGCAACACTAACACTCGATTTTTTAAAACCGAGTTCCTCAGCGATATCCACAGAGCGTACAACGGGACGGGTTTTGCTTAATAAAAGTATGGTTTCAAGATAGTTTTCAGCTGATTCATTCGTATGATACATAAGAGTTACCACCTTTTCTTCGATTTCTTATAAGTATACCACATTTGGAAAAGATTTACACTAACTATTTTATGGCAATAAAGCTTGAATGCAGATAAGCAAGTAGCGGAACGGATTGCGAATGTCTGCTTTACAACTGTATTTTTATAAAAAACAAAAAAAGTTCTTGACTTCTAATGTACGTTAGCATATACTAACTGTGAACGTAAAGAAACGTAATGATAACATTTCTCAAAAGAGAGGGTGAAACATGATGCCTTTAACAATGGTAAAAACCGGAGAAACAAATGTGATCCGTAAAGTCGGTGGAAAAGAAGAAACCAGAAGATTTCTTGAAAATCTGGGCTTTGTAGTCGGAAGCGAAGTTGTAGTTGTATCCGAGATCAGCGGAAACCTGATTGTAAATATTAAAGATTCCAGAGTTGCCATCGGAAAAGATATGGCAAACAAAATTATGGTAGGATAGAAAAGGAGCATCAGACATGAGAACATTAAAAGACGTACCTTGTGGAGAAACAGTAAAAGTAGTAAAGTTAGTAGGTACAGGTCCTGTAAAAAGGCGTATTATGGACATGGGTATCACAAAAGGTGTAGATGTCTATGTGCGTAAAGTAGCACCGCTTGGTGACCCGATTGAAGTAACTGTAAGAGGTTATGAATTATCTGTAAGAAAAGCAGATGCTGAAATGATTCAGATTGATTAATTTTTTTTGCATCTAAGTTAGCAAATACTAATACTTGGTAGACTAACATAAGATAGATTAGACAAAGAAATGCCTGAGGGCGGAAAGAGGTAGAAAGATGGCAACAATAGCGTTGGCAGGAAATCCTAACTGCGGAAAAACAACATTGTTCAACGCACTGACGGGTTCAAATCAGTTTGTTGGAAACTGGCCAGGTGTAACCGTAGAGAAAAAAGAAGGTAAGTTAAAAGGACATAAAGATGTTACAATCACTGACCTTCCAGGTATCTATTCCTTATCTCCGTACACACTGGAAGAAGTGGTAGCAAGAAACTATCTGATTAATGAAAGACCGGATGCAATTTTAAATATCGTAGACGGTACAAACATTGAGCGTAACTTATACTTATCCACACAGCTTATGGAACTTGGAATTCCGGTTATCATGGCTGTTAACATGATGGATATTGTAGAAAAAAATGGTGACAAGATTCATATTGACAAGCTGGCAAAAAGCCTTGGATGCGAAGTAGTAGAAATCTCCGCATTAAAAGGAACTGGTGTACAGAAAGCAGCAGAAAAAGCAGTTGTAATTGCAGAAAAGAAAAACCGCAACATTCCGGTACATAAATTTGCAAGTGAAGTAGAAGCAGTTTTAGAATCCATCGAAGAGAAACTTTCCGGTATTGTTCCGGAAGAACAGAAGAGATTCTTCGCAATCAAGCTCTTAGAAAGAGATGATAAAATTAGGGAGCAGGTAAGCAATCTTCCAGATGTTTCTGCTGAAATCGCTAAAATTGAAGAAGAGATGGATGATGATACAGAAAGTATTATCACAAATGAGCGTTATGTTTATATTTCTTCTATTATTGACCATTGCTTTACAAGAGGAAAGAAAGATAAAGTAACAACTTCTGATAAAATTGACCGAATTGTAACAAACCGCTTCCTGGCTCTGCCAATCTTTGCGGTAATTATGTTTATTGTATATTATGTCTCTGTAACAACAGTTGGTACTTGGGCAACAGACTGGGCAAATGACGGTGTATTCGGTGATGGATGGAGTCTGTTTGGTCTGGTTGATGTACCTGGTGTGCCGGTTGTTATTGGAAATCTGTTAGACGCAGTAAACTGTGCTCCATGGTTAGAGGGGCTGATTCTCGACGGTATTGTAGCCGGTGTTGGTGCGGTACTTGGTTTCGTTCCTCAGATGCTGGTATTATTTATCTTCCTTGCATTTTTGGAATCCTGTGGTTATATGGCACGAGTTGCTTTCATCATGGATAGAATTTTCCGTAAATTCGGTCTTTCCGGAAAATCATTTATTCCGATGTTAATTGGAACCGGTTGTGGTGTACCTGGAGTTATGGCTTCCCGTACAATCGAAAACGACCGTGACCGTAAAATGACAATTATGACAACAACATTTATCCCTTGTGGTGCAAAACTTCCGATCATCGCCTTAATCGCAGGTGCATTATTCGGCGGTGCTTCATGGGTAGCACCAAGTGCATATTTTGTTGGTATTGCAGCAATTATCTGCTCTGGTATTATTCTTAAGAAAACAAAAATGTTTTCAGGTGAGCCGGCACCATTCGTAATGGAGCTTCCTGCATACCACATGCCTACCGTAAGTAATGTACTGAGAAGTATGTGGGAAAGAGGCTGGTCTTTCATTAAGAAAGCGGGTACTGTTATCCTTCTTTCTACAATCGTAGTATGGTTTACTTCTTACTTCGGATGGGTAGATGGACAGTTCCGTATGTTAGAAGATTTGGAACTTGATCACAGTATTTTAGCAAGAGTTGGTAGTGCAGTTGCATGGATTTTCGCTCCTCTTGGATGGGGAAACTGGAAATCAGCAGTGGCAGCAATCACAGGTCTTGTAGCAAAAGAAAACGTAGTAGGTACCTTTGGTATCCTTTATGGATTCTCAGAAGTTGCAGAAGATGGTACAGAAATCTGGGGAAGCCTTGCCGGAAGTATGACAGCAGTTGCTGCATATTCCTTCCTGGTATTCAACCTGCTTTGTGCTCCATGCTTTGCAGCAATGGGAGCTATCAAACGTGAAATGAACAATGCAAAATGGTTCTGGTTTGCAATTGGATATCAGACCCTGCTTGCTTATGTTGTATCTCTTTGTATTTACCAGATTGGTACTTTAATCACAGCTGGTACATTCGGAATTGGTACAATCGTAGCATTCATCCTGGTCGCTGGATTTGTTTACCTGTTAGTAAGACCATATAAAGAAAGTGCAACTTTAAAAATAGGAGCAGTTCGTACTGCAAAATAATAATAAATGCTAATTGGAGGCAAAAGTTTTGCCTCCAATATTTTTGAATTTATTGCTTTAAAGGGTTGACAATCCGAACATTTCGTATTAGAATAAATGACAACAAAAGCAAAACCGATGAGAAAGAGTAGTAAGCTTATTCATGAAGGAACAGAGAGCTGCGGTGGTGAAATGCAGTACGAATTGATTTGCTGAATGGACTTTTGAGGGCAGTCCGAACATGGAAAATAAGTAGGCACTGTCGGGGAACCGAAACCCGTTATCAGTAAGGAGTGTATGATAGTACATGCGTAAAGTGGACATGAAAAATGTTAATTTGAGTGGTACCGCGATAATAAGAATTTATTACCGTCTCAAGCTTAGGCTTGAGGCGGTTTTTTATTTCATAGGAGAAACTCCTATCGGAAATAAATCCTATCATGTTTTGTTTTTGTTAAGAAAATACAGAGACAAGAAAAGGAGAAAAAAAGATGAGAAGAAAAGTATTAGCAATGGTATTAAGCGCAGTAATGACAGCAGGAGTACTTGCAGGATGCGGAAACAGTTCAGCAGAGAAAAGCACTGCAGATACAAAAGGTACAGATAGTAAAGAAGCAACCTATACAGTTGGAATTTCCCAGTTTGCAGAGCATGCTTCTCTGGATAACTGCCGTGAAGGATTTTTAGAAGGTTTAAAGGAAGCTGGAATTGAAGAAGGTGTAAATTTAGATGCCATCTTAGATAATGCGCAGGCAGATACCGGCACAGCAGCAACAATTGCAGATAACTTTGTTTCTAAAAACGTAGATTTGATTTGTGCAATTGCAACTCCGGCAGCTATGAGTGCATATAACAGCACAAAAGGAACAGAAATTCCGGTTATCTATACCGCAGTTTCAGACCCGGTAGCAGCACAGCTTGCAACAGAAGATGGAACCCCGGTTGGAAATATTACAGGTACTTCTGATGCACTTCCGGTAGAAGAACAGTTAAAGATGATTCGTGCAACTCTTCCGGATGCTAAGAAAATCGGTATTCTTTATACAACAAGTGAGACAAACTCTGAAAGTACGATTGCTACCTATAAAGAGTTGGCCGGAGATTATGGATTTGAAATTGTAGACACTGGTATTAATACAATTGCTGATGTAGAAATGGCAGCGAAAGACTTGGTAACGAAAGTAGATTGTATTACAAACTTAACAGACAATACAGTAGTATCTGCACTTCAGACTGTACTTGCGGCAGCAAATGATGCAAAAATTCCTGTTTTTGGCTCTGAAGTAGAACAGGTAAAAAATGGCTGCCTTGCTTCTATGGGAATTGATTATGTCTCTCTTGGAAAACAGACTGGAGAGATGGCAGCAAAAGTATTAAAGGGAGAAGCAAAAGCTTCCGAATTAAATTATGAATTAATCACAGAGCCAAGCTTTTACGGAAATACAGAAGTAGCAGATAACTTAGGAATTACATTGGATGAAAGCTACGTGTCTGACGCAGCAGAAATGTTCGATTCCATCGAAGTAGAATAAGCGGAGGAACAAAAAAGATGGCTTTAATTCAAAGCGTAATTGAACAAGGGCTTATTTATGCGATTATGGCTCTTGGTGTTTACATTACTTATAAAATTCTGGATTTTCCGGATTTAACCGTAGATGGCAGCTTTCCTATGGGAGCTGCCATCACGGCGGCTTTAATCAGTAAAGGATTTAATTCACTTTTAACGCTTCCAATCTGCTTTTTGGCAGGAGCACTCATTGGAGCATTAACCGGACTGATTCATGTAAAATTAAAAGTAAGAGATTTACTTTCCGGTATTATTATGATGACAGCAC
>UMHZ01023928.1_pt1 | contig 19208 bp, 14 predicted proteins | sample 1965671 | NCBI WGS metagenome assembly UMHZ01 (sample SAMEA4836111, study PRJEB28245) | human gut metagenome | biome: gut microbiome; material: fecal sample | place: Denmark | collected 2008 | reverse complement strand
TACGCAGGCCTTCACCGGCTGCGAGCTGGTGCATGATACGCACCGCTTGGCGCTGATGAACGCGATGCTGCATGACATCCAGAGCAAAATTATTTTGGGTGATACGCTTTCCAACGTAGGCAAGGAGATGCAGGGCTATGATGTGGTGCTGACAAATCCGCCCTTCGGTACGAAAAAAGGCGGCGAGCGTGCAACGCGCGACGACTTTACCTATCCCACGAGCAACAAGCAGCTGAACTTCCTGCAGCATATCTATCGTAGCCTGAAGGCTGACGGCAAGGCGCGCGCTGCCGTAGTGCTGCCGGACAATGTGCTTTTTGCCGACGGTGACGGCGAAAGGATTCGTGTCGACTTGATGGATAAGTGCAATCTGCACACTATTCTGCGCCTGCCGACGGGTATTTTTTACGCTCAGGGTGTCAAGACCAACGTACTTTTCTTTACGCGCGAAAAAACGGATAAGGACAGCACCAAGGCCGTGTGGTTTTATGATTTGCGCACTAATATGCCGTCCTTCGGCAAGACGAACCCGCTGAAGGCGAGCGACTTTGCTGGCTTTGAGGCTGCCTACACGGCAGAGGACAGAAGCAAGGTGGCGGACGAGCGCTGGCAGTGCTTTACGCGTGAGGAAATTGCGCAAAAGGGCAACAGTCTGGACCTTGGCCTGATTAAGGATGATAGCGTGCTCGATTACGAGGATTTGCCGGACCCGGCGGAAAGCGCAGCAGAGGCTGCGGAAAAGCTGGCGGAGGCCGTGGATTTGCTGCAGAGTGTGGCGCAGGAGCTGAGGAGCTTGCAAAGATAAGAATAGAGTGAAGGATGAAGGAAGAAAGGGAAGAGCCTCTCCTTGGGGAGAGGTGGCATCGCGTAGCGATGACGGAGAGGGGTTCACTATAAGAAAGCATAAAGACAGCAGACCCCTCTCAGTCGCCCTGCGGGCGCCAGCTCCCCCCGAGGGGAGCCTTTCACTACATTCTGCACAATCCAAAACTTGCAAAGCTATGAATTGTGTGGTATATTAGACATAGAAAAAGACAACCGCCCACAAGGTGGGTTGCCTAGGAAAAAAAGTTTTTAGAAAGCCACTTCTTAACCCGCAAAGTGTAGGAGTGGTTTTCTTTTTATTGAGCACAAATTCAAAACTTGCAAAGCTATGAATTGTGTGGTATATTAGACATAGAAAAAGACAACCGCCCACAGAGGTGGGTTGCCAAGTTGGTTAAGAAAAATCCGCTCCGAACTCGCCAAAGTCAGGGGGCGGTTTTTCTATGTCCGTAACTTTTTTACTTTTTGTTCTTAAAAATGAACGTAAGTAATGCTACGATAAAAATTCCAAAGGACATTAAATCCTGAAAGCTGAAATATACCATAGACATCACATCCATTCGTAGAGAATGAAGGCAATCCCACCCCGTGAACCGGTTGTCAAAAACATTTTATCATAAATTATAGATTAAAGCAATATAATGTTTGCTTATAAAGGAGAGCTGGCAATGCCAAAGAAAAAGACAGCATTGACAATAGAAGAACGCTTGCAGCAGGCGCTGGTGCCTGCGGAGGAACAGCCTTATGAGGTGCCGGAGAATTGGGTGTGGGTAAGGCTGGAGAGCGTCGCTTCTTGGGGTTCTGGTGGTACTCCGTCAAGAAAGCATGAAGAATATTATAATGGCGATATTTTATGGATAAAGACTGGCGAATTAAATAATGGTTGGATTTACGATACAGAAGAAAAAATAACTGATGAAGGATTGAAAAAATCTAGTGCAAAATTGTTTCCGCCATATTCAGTTCTAATTGCCATGTATGGTGCGACGATTGGTAAAGTTGCAATTTTAGGTGTTCCTGCTACAACAAACCAAGCCTGTGCTTGTGCTGTTTGCAATCAATCTTTGTTGTATATGTATTTGTTCTATTATTGCATATCTCAAAAAAACGTATTTATAGAAAAAGGCAAAGGCGGAGCACAACCTAACATATCTCAGATTATTTTAAAACAACATCCCATCCCTCTCCCTCCACTCTCCGAACAGCAACGCATTGTTGAGCGTATCGAAGAGCTTTTTGCCAAGCTCGACGAAGCTAAGGAGCGACTGCAGGAGGTTGCAGACAGCTTTGCCGTGCGCAAGGCAGCGATTTTGCACAAGGCATTTACGGGCGAGCTGACAAAGCAGTGGCGCCGGGAAAACGGCGTGAGCGATGAAAGTTGGGAAGAGAAAACTTTGCAAGATGTTTGCAGTATAAAAATAACAGATGGAACGCATAAAACACCGGTTTATTGTGATTCAGAGAAAGGAGTAAAATTCCTTTCTGCAAAAGATATAACAGCAGAAAAAATTTGTTGGGATAATATTAAATATATAGTTCCTGAGCTGCATGAGGAATTATATAAACGATTAGCTCCTCAAGTTGATGATGTTTTATTGGCAAAAAATGGTACGACTGGTGTAGCTGCGATTGTAGAAACTGATGACATTTTTGATATATATGTTACGTTGGCCGTTTTAAGACCAGAAAAGAGCATTATTTATCCGCTTTATTTGTTAAAAGTGGTGAATAGTCCTTTGTGTAAAGAACAATTTGCACAACATCTAACTGGTATAGGTGTTCCTAATCTGCATTTACGTGATATAAAAGAAGTTTTAATTCCTCTCCCCACCATCCCCGAACAGCACGAAATCGTGCGCCTCATCGACGACCTGCTGGCGCGCGAGCGCTCTGCACAGCAGGCAACGGAGCAGGCGCTGGCAAGCATCGACCTGATGAAGAAATCCATCCTGGCGCGTGCCTTCCGCGGTGAGCTGGGCACGAACAAAGCGAGCGAAGCGAGCGCGCTGGAGCTTTTAAAGCAGGTGCTGGCGGAAAACTGAAGCTAAATAAAAATCAAGACCTTGGCAGCGGCAAAAGCTGATGCTAAGGTCTTTTTTAGCGTCTTGCAGCGAAACACTTGGATACCCCGTAGCTGCTCATGCGAACCTTTCTTGCAACTTCTTTCAGTTATGAAAGAAGTTGATGTTACGAATCACGCCGGTGATTTTGTTTGCAGCTTGTCTGCAGCCTTGCAGCATCCCAAACTTTAAATTTACTTCATGCTTTTACTCTGCTATACTATAAATGTACAAGCGTTGAGGAGGTGCAGTCATGCCATTGGAATATTATTTTATGCTGGCGGGCCTTGTCCTGTTGCTGATAGAATTTGTTGTGCCGGGCTTCGGAGTTTTCGGTGTCAGCGGCATGGTGTGCCTGACAGTCGGCGGCTTTTACGTTTTGGGCGGCAATGCCTGGGCGGCGCTGGTGCTGTTGGCAGTGTATCTGTTTTTGGTGCTGGTAATTACGCTGCTGTGCGTGTATCTTCCCAAGGAAAGCAAGTATAATCCCTTTGTGCTGTGGACACGCCAAAAGAACAGCGAGGGCTACACCGGCGGCAAAAACTGGAGCATGCTGGTGGGCAAAAGAGGCACAGCCTTGACTACGCTGCGTCCTGCAGGTACGATTCTGGTGGACGGCAAGCGTCTTGATGTGAGCAGTCAGGGAGATTATATCGAAAAGTCTGCTCCCGTGATTATCGTGCGGGTAGAGGGCAGCAAAATTTTTGTAGAACAAACGAAGGAGTGACATTATGGATTTATTATTCAGTATGATTTTCGGCAGTGGCTTTGCAGTAATCATTGCTATTGCCGGTATAGCGATTTTTCTTAACTTTGTGCCGTTGGGCCTGTGGATTTCGGCAATCGCCGCCGGTGTTAACGTAGGCATCTTCAACCTCATCGGTATGCGCTTGCGCCGCGTGCCCGCGTCGCAGATTGTGCTGCCGCTGATTAAGGCTAACAAGGCAGGCCTTGACGTAAATGTCAACCAGCTGGAGGCGCATTATCTGGCAGGCGGTAACGTTGACCGCGTTATTGATGCTTTGATTGCTGCCCACAGAGCGCAGATTGAGCTGAGCTTTGAGCGTGGCTGTGCTATCGACCTGGCAGGCCGCAACGTGCTGGAGGCTGTGCAGATGAGCGTTAACCCCGAGGTTATCGAAACTCCGGTAGTAAGCGCTGTTGCCAAGGACGGCATTGAGCTGAAGGTAAAGGCACGCGTAACCGTGCGCGCCAACATTGACCGCCTGGTAGGCGGTGCCGGCGAAGCAACGATTATTGCGCGTGTCGGCGAAGGCATTGTAACAAACGTAGGCTCCAGCGCCGACCACAGCAAGGTGCTGGAAAACCCCGACTATATTTCCAAAACGGTTTTGGATAAAGGCCTTGATGCAGGCACTGCCTTTGAAATTCTTTCCATTGATATTGCGGACGTAGATGTAGGCCGTAACATCGGCGCTGCGCTGATGACCGACCAGGCGGAGGCAGACAAGCGCATTGCTCAGGCGCGCGCTGAGGAACGCCGTGCGATGGCTGTTGCCAAGGAGCAGGAAATGAAGGCCTATACGCAGGAAATGCAGGCGAAGGTTGTGGAAGCACAGGCTAAGGTGCCGACAGCTATGGCAGAAGCGCTGGCCAACGGCCGCTTGGGCGTAATGGATTATTACCGCCTTAACAACATTCAGGCAGATACGCAGATGCGTCGCACGATTGCTGAGGTAAGCCCGGAGGGCGAGGAAAAGCCTGAGGGCGGCAAATAAGCGAGGTGCAGCTTATGGGCGGTTTGTTTGACAGTGATTTAATCCCTCTGCTTTTTGTCCTCGTAATGCTGGCCAACGTATTTTTGGACAGGCGCAACCGCCGCCGCATGCAGCAGGAGCTGCCGCAAGAGCAGCCGCAGGAAACGGCGGAGCCGACGCAGGCAGAGCAGCAAACGCAGACTAAGCCTAAAGACCTTGCTGCCGAGTTTGAACGCCGCCTGAAAAAGACGACGGAGGCGGCGCAGGCGCGCAAGCGTCAAAACAGCCGCGAAAGCGGCGTAGTGCATGACGGAACGCGCGTAAGGCGTGATGACGACAGCAGAGTTCACCGCGACGGCGAAGCAATGCATGACCACACCGGCAGAATTCACCGTGAAAACGAAGCCCTGGTGCATGACAAGGGCAAGGTTTATTACGATCCCCGCAGTGATTACAGCTACGACGAAGCAAAGATGAACGCTGCCGCAGCGGCGTTTAATGCGCACTACGCACAGCAGGCGCAGCCTGCAGCAAAAAAGCGTGTGAAGCTGAAGCATGCGGCGCTGGTCAACGGCATTATCATGGCAGAGGTATTAGGAAAACCGCGCGCTCTTAACCCCTATAAGGAGCGCTGATTTAAAGATTCTCACAAACAGTAAGGAGATGTTGGAGAATGCTGGAAAAGCTGGATTTGAGTAAAAAAGTGTCCAAGGAAGATTACAACAAGCAGATGGATGTGCTGGGTGAGCGCCTGGGAAAGGCGCAGCGCATGGCCCGCGACGCCAAAAGACCGATTATCATCGTGTTTGAGGGCTGGCGCGGTGCGCGCCGCAGTGCGCTGATTAACGAAATGATGCAGCAGATGGATGCCCGCGGCTTTAATGTATATTCCAGCGTGCGCCTGCGCGGCGTTCTGCAGGAGCAGCCGTTTTTCAGTGCCTTCTGGAAGCGTTTGCCGGCTTTGGGACATATTGCCGTTTATCACCGCAGCTGGTATTATCTGAAAAACGCCAACGAGATGGCGGATAAGGCAGAGGACGATTCCAAATATCCCGTAGTTTCCTTCGAGCATATCAACAACTTTGAAAAAATGCTCACGGACGATAATTATCTTGTGCTCAAATTTTTTCTGCATCTGTCACCGGAGCAGCAAAAGAAAAATATCGCCAAGAATGCCAAAACACTGGGCAAAGCGTGGCGTGATCTGAATCCTGCGATTGATGAAAGCGAAGATTACGATAAATTTTTGCCGCATTACGAAAAAATGCTGGAGGCTACCGATACGGTAAACGCTCCCTGGCACCTGATTGCCGACGATGATCCGCGCAGCGCGCGTCTGGAGGTTTTTACTAAGATTGCCGATGCTATCGAAAAAGCTGTGCAGATGCCTGTCGAGCCTGCTGCCGACAAGCGCACCGCGGCAACCTACGATGTACTGAGCACGATTGACGCCAACAAGGAGCTTACCAAGGAAGAATATAAGGAAAAGCTCGATAAGTACCAGAAAAAGCTGACACAGCTGCAGATTGAAATGTTCAAGGCGCAGATACCGGTAGTTATCGGCTTTGAGGGTTGGGACGCTGCCGGCAAGGGCGGTGCTATCCGCAGACTGACGGCGGCACTGGACCCGTTGGGCTTTCATGTGCACCCGATTGCGGCGCCGAACGTGGTTGAAAAGCAGTTCCATTATCAGTGGCGCTTCTGGACCAGACTGCCGCAGCCGGGCACTATAGCGATTTTTGACCGCACCTGGTACGGCCGTGTCATGGTAGAGCGTATCGAAGGCTTCGCCAAACCGCAGGAATGGCAGCGAGCCTACGATGAAATTAAGGATATGGAGGCGCAGTGGAGCGAGCACGGTATTGCCATCGCCAAATTCTGGCTGCAGATTGACAAGGATGAGCAGCTGCGACGCTTCAATGATCGTCAGAATGACCCCAACAAGCAGTGGAAAATTACGGACGAGGATTGGCGCAACCGTGATAAATGGGATGCTTACGAAGCAGCAGTCAACGAAATGCTGGTACGCACCGACACCTCCTATGCACCGTGGACCGTGGTTGAGGGAAACAACAAATATTATGCCCGCTTAAAGGTTTTGAAAACAGTTATCGATTTGTTTGAACGCAAATTGGCAGAAAAACAGCAGTAAAATACAAGAGATATCAGCGTAATTCTGCGCTGATATTTTCTTAATACATTATAGATACTCGGAGAGGAAATGCTTTGTCCTGGATAATCAAAAACTATATTAAAGAAACAAGAGAAAATGAAACCGGCGCGCAGGTGTATCCGCCGGGCTTACGTCATCCGGTAGCGTTTATTTACCCCAACGTCTACCATCTGGGCATGTCGAACCTGGGAATGCACATTCTGTATCAGATGATTAACGAGCGCGGCGACAGTGCCTGCGAGCGCTTCTTTTTGCCGGATAAACGCCTGCAGCAGGAGCATATCAAAAGCAAAACACCGCTGCTGAGCCTGGAAAACCAGCGTCCGCTGGCAGATTTTGACGTTATCTTCGTCATGCTGTCCTTTGAAATGGATTATGATAATCTGCTGACGGTGCTCGATTTAGGCAATATCCGCCTGCGGGCGGCGGAGCGCAATCAGCGTGAGCCGCTGGTGATTATCGGCGGTCCCTGTGCTACCTTTAATCCCGAGCCGATGGCTGCTGTGGCTGACGCCTTTGTTATCGGCGAGGGTGAGGAAACTGTGCAGCACGTGTTGGATACCATCTACCGCGAGGAAAGCAAGCAAGAGCGTCTGGCGGCGCTGGCGCAGGTGCCAGGTGTTTATGTGCCCAGCCTGTATACGGCGCAGTACGATGATGAGGGCGAGTTTACCGCCCTGCTGCCGCAGGAAGGTGCGCCGGCGAAGGTAGCACGCCAGTGGGCGCGTGATATCGACGCTTATCCGCACACCTCTGCTATTGTGACGAGCGGAACGGAATTTGAGGATATGTTTATTGTCGAGGTGGCGCGTGGCTGCGGCCGTCACTGCCGCTTCTGCATGGCAGGCTATTGCTTCCGCAAGCCGCGTCCGCGTAAGCTGGAAAATATTTTGGCGGATATCGCCAAGCGTCCCGAGCGCACGAAAAAGGTGGGCCTGATGGGAGCTGCCGTTTCCGACCATCCGCAGATGGCGGAGCTGACGGAATACCTGGTAGAGCATAAGATACCGTTTTCCGTGGCCAGCATGCGTGCCGATATGCTCACGGAGCAGATTGCGCATGCGTTGGCGCAGAGCGGACAGCGCACGATGACCGTAGCGCCGGAGGCAGGCAGCGAGCGGATGCGCGCTGCGATTAACAAGGGCATTACGGAGGAGCATGTTTATAATTCTATCGAGCTGGCTGCTGCTGCCGGAATGCGCAACATCAAGCTGTATTATATGATCGGTCTGCCGGGAGAAAAGGACGAGGATATCGTTGAAACGGTGGAGATGATTAAACGCGTGCGTGCCAAAATGGACGCGGTGGGCAACAAGGGCGAGCTGGTTATTTCGGTCAACGGCTTTGTGCCTAAGCCCTTTACGCCGTACCAGTGGGCGCCGCTGTGCAATGTGCGCACGCTGAAGAAGCGCTTCAAGATTTTGAGCGGCGGTCTGAAGAAGGAAAAGCGCATCAAGCTGATTACCGAATCGCTGAAGGAAACAGTGGTGCAGTCCGTGCTGGCGCGCGGCAGCAGACGTATCGGCGAAGCGCTGCTGAAGGCACATGTGGAAGGCCGTAGCCTGAAGCAGGTGCTGAAGGAGGAGGGCCTTGATGCCGAGGAGCTGGCGGAGCGCGAGCTGCATCTCGGCCAGCCGCTGCCGTGGCAGCATCTGGACATGGGCGTGACGCAGGAATATCTTGCTGCCGAGCTGCAGCGCAGCGAGAGCGGCAAGTTTACGCCGATGTGCTTTGACGGCTGCCGTCGCTGCGGTGTCTGCCGGGAGTAAGGCGTAGGCAGTGAAATGACTGCTGCTGATAAAAAATTAAGCACCCCTACACTTTTTGCAGTAAAAGTGTGGGGATGCTTTTGCTTTTTTACGCTATAATGATGCTGAGAAACACAGCTTTTGCTGCTTCGGAAGCGGTAACAACCCTTCCGTCTGATCCACGGTGCTCGCAGCCACCTCCCCTTACGGGGGAGATATATTCGTTCCGCAATCAATGGAGGGATATACAAAAGAAATTATTTTTGGGCATGACCTTGGGAATGGCCTGCCTGCAAAAATTTATCCCTGAAATGCAAAAAACCTGCTCTTTTCAGAGCAGGTCAGCTTGTAAGAATTAAGCCATAGCGTTGATTCTCTTTGCAAGTCTGGATTTTTTGCGAGCTGCAGCATTCTTATGGATAATGCCTTTGCGAGCTGCTTTATCGAGCAAACCGGAAGCAGTAGCCATAGTAGCTTGAGCGTCTTCTTTAGCGCCGGTTTTAGTCAGAGCCTCTACTTTGCGGGAAGCATTACGGAGAGATGCTTTAATCGGAGCGTTTTTAGCACGACGTTCTGCGTCGGTCTTTACACTGCGGATGGAAGATTTAATGTTCGGCAACGAATTTCACCTCCTGAATTTTCTTGTACTGCATTATTCTACCACGAATGAGAGCATTATGCAAGAGAAAATCACAAATATGCCTGCCTGTTCCTGTAAAAAATATTTTGCGGACGCTTGACCTGGAGCTGACTCCAAATGCTAAAATATAAGCAGAAAGCAGGAAACAATCTTGGCAGGAGGCAAGCGGGATGAAAATAAACGAAGTAAGCAAAATGTATGATATTACAGCGGATACGCTGCGTTATTATGAGCGCATAGGCCTGATTCCGACTGTGAACCGCAACGAAAGCGGTATTCGCGACTACACCGAAACGGACTGCAACTGGGTAAACTTTGCCAAATGCATGCGCGCAGCAGGCATTTCGGTAGAAAGCCTGATTGAATATGTGGCACTGTTTCAGCAGGGCGACAAAACGCGGGCCGCACGCAAGGAAATTTTAATCGAGGAGCGTGCCAAGCTGCTCGAGCGCATGGAGCAGATGCAGGAAACGCTCGATAAGCTGAATTATAAAATCGATAATTATTACAAGTGCGTTGAATTTGAGGATAGCAAACTGAAATAAAACGCAGTACGAGGAGAGATGGCGCCGAGCTGTCTCTCTTTTTAGTTTACAGGCTTTGCCGTATAATGGTATAATAATTAGTACTAATAAAACAGGCTCAAGCCAATATTGGCCTGAAATAATACATTCTAATGAAGGAGCAGGAAGAGTAATTTATGATTGAACAAAATCACATTCGCAACTTTTCTATTATCGCCCATATAGATCATGGCAAGTCTACCCTGGCGGACAGATTGATTGAATATACAGGAACGCTGAGCAAGCGTGAGATGGAGGAGCAGATTCTCGATTCCATGGATTTGGAGCGTGAACGCGGCATCACCATCAAGGCGCAGGCTGTGCGCAGCATTTACAAGGCGCGCAACGGCGAGGAGTATATGCTGAACTTTATCGACACCCCGGGCCACGTAGACTTTACCTACGAGGTTTCGCGTGCATTGGCAGCGTGCGAGGGCGCACTGCTGGTTATTGACGCTACCCAGGGCATTGAAGCGCAGACTTTGGCTAACGTGTATCTGGCGCTGGATAACGATCTGGAGATTATCCCGGTTATCAATAAGATTGATTTGCCGAGTGCGGACCCGGAGCATGTTAAAAGGGAAATTGAGGACGTTATCGGTATTGATGCCTCCGACGCAGTTTTGTGCAGTGCCAAGACAGGCATTGGCATCGAGGACGTACTGGAAGCAATCGTAGCGCGCGTGCCGGCGCCGCAGGGCGATGCGGAAGCACCGCTGAAGGCCTTGGTATTTGACTCCAAATTTGACGCTTACAAGGGCGTAGTTTTATATATACGCATTATGCAGGGCCGTCTGCGCAAGGGCATGAAGATTCGCATGATGGCAACCGGTGCGGAATTTGATGTTACCGAGGTCGGTTACTTCAAACCCGGCCTTGTCAATGTTGATGAGCTGGAGGAGGGCCAGGTAGGCTTCTTTGCTGCCAGCATCAAAAATGTTAAGGATGCACGCGTAGGCGATACCGTAACCGATGCCGATAATCCTGCCGAAAAAGCGTTGCCCGGTTACCGCAAGGCTACACCGATGGTATACTGCGGTTTGTATCCGGTAGAGAATTCCGATTACGATAACCTGCGTGATGCTTTGGAAAAGCTGCAGCTGAACGATGCTTCTCTGGTATTTGAGCCGGAGACATCTACCGCGCTGGGCTTTGGCTTCCGCTGCGGCTTTTTGGGCCTGCTGCATATGGACGTTATCAAGGAGCGCCTGGAGCGCGAATATAATCTGAGCCTGATTACTACCGCACCGAACGTTATTTATGAGGTGTTCCGCACCAACGGCGACGTTGAAATGGTAGATAACCCGTCCCTCTTCCCGGACCCGACCGTTATCGACCATGTTGAGGAGCCTTTCGTTAATGCAACCATCATTGTGCCGAAGGATTACGTCGGCGCTGTTATGGAGCTGAGCCAGGAAAAACGCGGTGAATACGATAATATGACCTATCTTGATGATACCCGCGTAATGATTCACTACGCATTACCGCTGAGTGAGATTATCTTTGACTATTTTGACCGTCTGAAATCCGCTACCCGCGGTTATGCTTCTTTGGATTACGAGCTGTCCGGCTATCGCTATTCCGATTTGGTGAAGGTAGATATCCTGCTGAACGGCGAGCCTGTCGATGCGCTTTCCGCGATTGTGCATAAGGAATTTGCTACTGTTCGCGGCCGTCAGCTGGTTGAAAAGCTGCGCAGCCTGATTCCGCGTCAAATGTTTGAAATTCCGGTACAGGCAGCAATCGGCAACAAGGTTATTGCCCGCGAAAACGTCCGCGCTATGCGTAAGGACGTACTGGCGAAATGCTACGGCGGTGATATCAGCCGTAAGCGTAAGCTGTTGGAAAAACAGAAGGAAGGTAAAAAGCGCATGAAGCAGGTTGGCAGTGTAGAGCTGCCGCAGGAGGCATTCATGGCGATTCTGAAAATGGACTAAGGCTTAGCGCTTAGTCGATAGTGTCTGATAGATAGGAGCAATGCAATTATGATGATACAACTGCAAGGCTTGCTTTCGACAATCACATTTTTGGATGTTATAGATATTGTCGTCGTTGCCTATTTTCTTTACCGTTTGTTCCTGATGCTGAAAAACACCCGTGCCGCAACATTGGGTAAGGGGCTTATGGTGCTGATAGGCTTCACGCTTATCTGCCGTTGGCTGAACCTGCATGTTATCAGCTGGCTGCTGGAAAAGAGCATGACGGTGATTATGGTCGCCCTGCCTGTTGTCTTTCAGCCGGAGCTGCGACGTGCTTTGGAGCAAATCGGCCGCGGCAAGCTGTTTCATAAGGGCAGCGAGCTGGACGAGCAGGAGCTGGAGGAAATGCTGGATTCCGTTGCTCATGCCACTAAGGTGATGAGCAAAAACAAGGTAGGTGCGCTGATGGTCTTTGAGCGTGCTACCGGTTTGGCAGAGCGTATCGAAACCGGTGTGCCGATTGACGGTCTGGTGAGCTCGGGACTGCTGCAGAACATTTTTGTTAAGGATACACCGCTACATGACGGCGCTGTCGTTATCCGCGGCAACCGCGTTGTTGCTGCCTGCTGCTTGCTGCCGCTTACGGAAAACCGTAATCTGAGCCAGGAGCTTGGTACCCGCCATCGTGCCGCTATCGGTATGTCCGAGCAGTCCGATGCGATGATTCTTGTTGTCAGCGAGGAAACCGGTACGATTTCCATTGCCCGCAACGGCGAGCTGATGCGTTATCTGACGGTGGATGATGTGAAGGAAATTTTGCGCACGGCAATTTTCCGTCCGCATGCAGCAGTTAAGAATTCTTTGGTTGATAAAATCAAGAGCTTGTGGGGCGGTGAGAAAAAATGAGATTTTTGCAAAGGCTGGCGCGTAAGGAAAACCTGTTGGCAAGGATTATCTGCCTGCTCATGGCCTGCGGCCTGTGGGTATATGTAATGACCGACCAGAACCCGATAATCGAGCGCAATATCGAGGTGCGCCTGCAGCAGAGAAATCTGCCGCAAAATATGATGGTCTTTAATGCTCCCGATAAAATTCTGGTAAAGGTGCGCGGTTCGCGTGCCAAGCTGAGTTCCGATAATCTGAGTGCCGAAATCAATGCTTCTATCAATTTAAAAAATATAACCGAAGGTCAGCAGAGCCTGCCGATTACGGTAACCTACTCCGGCGGCGAGATTGTATCCGTAACGCCTAAGGAGGTTTCCGTATATGTGGATACGGTAAGCGAGAAAAAGGTTCCCGTTACTACGCGTATCGTTGGCGCGGTGAACGGTGATATGACCATCGGCAGCAGTATAATTACTCCAGCGGAGGTTACTTTGCGTGGTGCAACACATCGTATTGACAAGGTAAACCGTGTGGTTGCTCCGATAGATATCAGCAACCATAGCGGCAGCTTCCAGACGGAAAGCGAGCTGGTTGCCGTGAGTGACGACGGTTACGATATTCCTAATATGAGAATTATCCCTGAGCGCGTTATGGTGCAGGCCAATATGGTAAGCCAGATGCATTCGCTTGATATTCCGGTTAAGCTGGTTATGAGCGGTGATTTGCCTGCCGGTATTATTGTTACCAAAACAGAGATTGTGCCGACAAGCGTTCGCGTTACCGCACCGCCTTCCGTGCTGAAGGAGCTGAAGGATGTCAAAACTAAGCCCGTGGATGTAAGCAAGCTCAATGGCAGTACTGTTGTTGCAGCTGAGCTTGATTTGCCGGAAAAGGTTATTCCAGAAAGACGTACGGTGCAGATTAAAATATCGGTAGAAAGGCAGAACTGATTTATAGATGAAGCTGAAAATAAATAATGTGCGTATCAGCCTGCGACAGGAGCAGACGCTGGAGCAGGCGGTGTGCCGCAAATGCGGTATACCGCGCGAGGCTTTGGGCAGTGTGAGGATAGTACGCAAGGCAGTGGATGCGCGCAAGAAAAATGATATCTGCCTCAACTACCATGTGCTGGCAGAGGTTGAAACAGGCGGCAGACAGGCGAAGCGTCTGCTGGCGGACCGTGATATTACACAATATCAGGAGCAGCAGCAGCCGACGCTGGAGCTTGGCACACTGCCGCTGAGCGCACCGCCTGTGGTTATCGGTGCCGGTCCTGCGGGACTTTTGGCGGCACTGCAGCTGGCGGAGCATGGCTACAAGCCGCTGCTTTTGGAGCGCGGCAAGCCGGTGGCGCAGCGCGTGCAGGATGTGCAGCGCTTTTGGCAGACGGGAGAATTTAACCCCGCGTCCAACGTTCAGTTTGGCGAGGGCGGTGCAGGCACCTTTTCGGACGGCAAGCTGACTACACGTGTGAATGATCCTATGATGGCTGAAATCCTGCAACTGTTTGTAGATGCAGGCGCGCCGGAAAATATTTTGTACGAGCACAAGCCGCACGTAGGCACGGATAAGCTGCGTGCGATGGTGCAGGGGCTCAGCCGCCGCATTGCGGAGCTGGGCGGCAGCGTGCGCTATGATGCGCATGTTGTTGATCTGGATATTAAAAATAATGCTGTGCAGGGGGTAATCCTCGACGGCGGCGAAAGACTGGCGGCAGGAGCCGTGGTACTGGCCTGCGGTCACAGCGCGCGCGATACCTACGCTATGCTGGCACGCAGGGGCGTAGGCATTGTGGCGAAGCCCTTTGCTATCGGTGTGCGCATCGAGCATCCGCAGGAGCTGATTGACAGGGCGCAGTACGGCAGCTTTGCCGGACATCATCTGCTGGGCGCAGCGGATTACGCGCTTGTTTACCATACGCAGGATAAAACACGCACAGCCTATTCTTTCTGCATGTGCCCTGGCGGTCAGGTAGTTGCCGCTGCTTCGGAGGCCGGTGGCGTGGTTGTCAACGGCATGAGCATGTTTAAGCGTGACAGCGGCATTGCCAACAGCGCGCTGGTGGTGAATGTGGACAGCAGGGATTTCGGTGATGGTGCGCTGGCAGGTGTAGAATTCCAGCGCCGCTATGAGCAGCTTGCTTATGCGGCGGCAGGCAGCAGCTATTATGCGCCTGCGCAAGATCTGGACAGCTTTTTGAAGCGCAGCACTCCGTCCCTAGAATGTCTGGTGCAGCCAAGCTATCGTCCGGGACTGACGGCCTGCAGCTTAGACAAGGTGCTGCCTGCTTACGTTACGGATACTCTGCGCGAGGGCATTACGAGCTTCGGACGCAAGCTGGCTGGTTACGCCGACGGCGGCGCGTTGCTGACGGGTGTGGAAACACGCACCTCGGCGCCGGTTCGCATCGAGCGCGACAGACAGAGCTATGTATCGCTGACGCATGATTTGCTTTATCCCTGCGGCGAAGGCGCAGGCTATGCCGGCGGCATTATGAGCGCCGCACTTGACGGCTATCATGTGGCGCGCGCGATTATGGAACGATTTGCGCCGGTGAAGTAGGATAATAAAATACGAAAAATACGGTGATAAAGCCTCTCCTAGGGGAGAGGTGGCATCGCGTAGCGATGACGGAGAGGGGCGCGCTCAACATAACGCTGTTAGTAAGCATAGCGAGTACCAACCCCTCTCAGTCACCCTGTGGGTGACAGCTCCCCCAAGGGGAGCCTATCAATTTGATTTTTTAGCTCAACAATTCCCAACTCACATATAAACGAATTAACATTAGGGAGGTTATTACAAAAAATGGCAAGATTATTTGGTACTGATGGTGTTCGCGGTGTAGCGAACGTAGAGCTTACTCCGGAGCTGGCCTTTAAGCTGGGCTATGCTGCCGCAAAATACTTTGGCCGCGAGGTTTCCTGCCCGAAAATTATTATCGGCAGAGATACACGCCGCAGCGGACAAATGCTGGAAAGCGCTTTGGCAGCAGGTATCTGCAGCGCCGGCGGCAATGCACATCTTCTGGGCGTTATGCCTACTCCGGCAATTTCTTTCCTGACCAGTGAGGTTAAGGCTAACGCCGGTGTAGTAATTTCTGCTTCTCACAATCCGTTTGAAGATAACGGTATCAAATTCTTCTCTCAGACAGGCCACAAGCTGCCTGATGCAGTAGAGGACGAAATTGCAGCTATCGTTGCTGCACCGATTGATTACACTCAGGCAGTAAGCGGCAGCAGCGTCGGCCAGATTATTCATGAAAAGGATTTGTCTGCGCTGTATATTAAGCACATTCTGAGCACTGCTTATGCTAAGCTGAACGGTCTGAAGATTGTTATGGACTGCTCCAACGGTGCCAACAGCGAAATCGCACCGGTTATCCTGCGCAGCCTCGGTGCTGAGGTTGTGGCAATTTTCAACGAGCCTAACGGCATCAACATCAACAACGGCTGCGGCTCCACTCATCTGGAGGCTTTGCAGAAGAAGGTTGTCGAGGTTGGCGCTCATGTAGGTATCGCCAATGACGGCGACGCCGATCGCTGCCTGGTAGTTGACGAAAACGGCGAGGCTATGGACGGCGACCAAATTATGCTGATTTGCGCTCTGGAGCTGATGAAGCGCAACAAGCTGCATGACAATATGCTGGTAACCACTGTTATGAGTAACGTCGGCCTGCATCAGGCTATGAAGGCTCATGGTGGCAAGACTGTCAAAACCGCGGTAGGTGACCGCTATGTACTGGAAGAAATGCTCAAGCATAATTATTCTATCGGCGGCGAGCAATCCGGTCATATCATTTTCTCCGAATTCGCTAAAACTGGTGATGGCATTCTGACTGCTGTACAGCTGTTGTGCGCAATGGTTCGCAACAACAAGCCTTTGTCCGAGATGGGCACCGTAATGACTAAATTTCCGCAGATTCTGCTGAATGTACGCGTGAAGAATAAAAACGGCTGGGAAGAAAAGGCTGCTATTCAGGAAGTAATCAAAAAATATCAGGAGGAGCTGGGCGAAAACGGCCAGATTCTGGTACGTGCTTCTGGCACCGAGCCTTTAATCCGTATTATGGCCGAAGGACCGAAGCAGGAGCGTCTGGAGCAGATTGCCAACGCTATTGCCGACGTTGTAACCAAGGAGCTGGCATAAGCAGGCCTTTGCTAAAATATTTTTAAAGTAAAACTAGACTTTTACCGTATTTGCAGTTGGTAAAGGTCTAGTTTTTTATCTGGCATTTCTTTTTTGGTATAAAAAATTCAAGGAATGTTTTCTTGACCTGTCAGTCATCATATTGTAAAATTAAATTAGTCTGAGGATGTGCCGCGTGGGACTGCCTGCCTGCGCGGCTCATTGTCTGTTTGCTCATAAATCAGCAGAGCCTTGTCTTTGCTGCTAAAAGCAGACAGTGAAGGATGTAAGCGCATGTACCGCTTAGGCGGTGGACGAGGAATGAGGTTATCGATCAGTCAGCGGATGCCTCACGGCCGGCTGCAGGCCGCAAACCGTGTACAAAGTCCTCCGGTAACGGGGGAGAGAAAAGCACGGTGGCAGAAAGGGCAAAGAATATAATACAGGCTCGCAAGGGAGAAGGTATCAGATACGAGGAAATCTGACGAAGCAGATGATGCCTTATACCTTGCAGCGTAGAGGAGGATTACTACTTATGTGCGGAATTGTAGGTTATATCGGTAATCACGAAGCAGCCCCCTTTTTGCTTGACGGTATGAGCAAGCTAGAGTATCGCGGTTATGATTCTGCCGGCATTGCTGTTTATGAAAACAACAGCATCCGTGTAGAAAAATGTGTAGGCCGTCTTGACGCACTGCGTCAGAAATTAGCGGGTAATATGCCTGTGGGCAATGTAGGCATCGGTCACACACGCTGGGCAACACATGGCCGTCCGTCGGATCGCAACGCGCATCCGCATACGGACAGCAGCGGTAAGTTTGTCGTTGTCCATAACGGTATTATTGAAAACTATCTTGGCTTGAAGGAAGAACTGATTGCCAAGGGACATGAATTCCTGTCCGAAACAGACAGTGAGGTTGTAGCTCATCTGATGGCGGACCAATATGACGGAGATTTCGAAGAAACCGTCAAAAAGGTGCTGAAGCTCATCAAGGGTTCCTACAGCTTGGTGTTTATGTGCGAATACGAGCCTGATAAAATCATCTGCACCAAAAAGGATAATCCGCTGATTATCGGTCTGGGCGAGGGTGAAAACTTTATTGCCTCCGATATCCCGGCTATTATCAACCATACGCGCCGTACCTTTATCATGAGCGACGGCGAAATCGCTACGGTAACGGCAGACGGTGTATGGGTGCAGGATATCAACGGAACTCCCATCAGCAAGAAGGTGTTTGTCGTTAACTGGAATGCCGAAGCAGCGGAAAAGGGCGGCTTTGAGCATTTCATGCTGAAGGAAATTTATGAACAGCCCAAGGCTTTGCGCGATACCATGACCAGTCGTCTGGATGCGGCAGCAAAAACCATCGGCTTCCCCGAGCTGAACTGGACAGCCGAGGAGCTGCGGGAAATCAATAAAATCTTTATCGTGGCCTGCGGTACCGCTTATCATGCAGGCATTGTCGGCAAATATTATCTGGAGCAGCTGGCGCGTGTGCCGGTTGAGGTGGATATTGCCAGCGAGTTCCGTTACCGCGACCCGCTTGTTGACGGCAACAGTCTGACGATTGTTATCAGCCAGAGCGGTGAAACCAGCGATACGCTGGCAGCACTGCGCGAGGCTAAGCGTCTTGGCTCCCGCACTCTGGCTGTTACAAATGTTGTCGGCAGCTCTATTGCGCGTGAGGCAGACCAGGTTGTTTATACCTATGCCGGTCCGGAAATTGCCGTAGCATCTACCAAGGCTTACACTACACAGCTTCTGGCAATGCTGATGCTGGCGATTTATGTAGGCCGTCTGCGCGGCAGCATGAGTTCCGAGCGTGAGCAGGAGCTGGTGCGGGGTCTGACCTTTGTACCCGAGCAGATTCATAAAATGCTGGAAAACGTGGACCAGATTAAGGTGTTTGCGCGTGAATACGGCAGCAGTGAGGATGCCTTCTTCCTGGGACGCAGCCTTGATTATGCCGTAGCGCTTGAGGGTGCGCTGAAGCTGAAGGAAATTTCCTACATTCATGCGGAGGCTTATGCAGCAGGCGAGCTGAAGCACGGCACCTTGGCTTTGATTGTTTCCGGTGTACCGGTAATCGTGCTGGCAACGCAGATGGATGTATATGATAAAACCGTCAGCAACCTGCAGGAGGTTAAGGCGCGCGAGGCTGTGGTTATTGCTATCGGCTTTGAGGGCGACACCTCTCTGGAAAAATATGCGGACCATGTTATCTACATCCCGCGTACGGATAAATATCTGGCACCGCTGATGGCAGTGCTGCCCTTGCAGCTTCTGGCCTACTATGCGGCGCTGACTCGTGGCTGTGATGTTGATAAACCGCGTAATCTCGCAAAGAGTGTAACAGTTGAATAAAAAATAAATTAACGGCGTAACGGATGTAAAAATCTGTTGCGCCGTTTTTGTAATTACAGAGATACGTTGCTTATGTTATACTAATATTAATTTAGCGCGGAAGGGGAACAGAAGCAGATGGCTTATAGCGAGCTTTTTAAAAATGGCTATGTCACAACAAACAGTTGATAAATAGCCATTTTTATAG
>UMHZ01023323.1_pt1 | contig 20343 bp, 17 predicted proteins | sample 1965671 | NCBI WGS metagenome assembly UMHZ01 (sample SAMEA4836111, study PRJEB28245) | human gut metagenome | biome: gut microbiome; material: fecal sample | place: Denmark | collected 2008 | reverse complement strand
GCTTTCAAAGCAGAAGAAACATGAAATCTCGCAAAAAATCTTTTTATAGATTTTGAAATCTGCTTATCATTTTGAGTTACTTGTGTTATACTTTTATTCATAGCATGAACCTCCGGAAGTGTGATTGTTTTTGGACAACTCAATTATACCAAAACCAGACGGTTTCATGCTATTTTTATGCCAATTATTATTGAATTTTCAAGGTGCATAGGCACTTATTCAAGTGCGAAGTTTGAGTATATTATTTTTTAGCAATAAAACTTAAACTTTCAAAAAGAGATTAATAATGCAGAAATTGATTTCACTCATAACAACAATCTCACTTTTTTAACTATTCCCCATAATGTTCTGAAAATCAAAATGTTACTATTGCATGTTTTTAAACTAGAAATGCATACTAAATAAAACGAAAAATTGATTTTTATATCATCATATATTATACTTTTAATATTATAATTTCAAAAAGAAAGATATTTTACTCACAACTAATGCCATGGACTGTTAAATTGCTATGCAATTTTTGCAATCCTGCAAAAAACTAAATATATTGGAGGCCCCTTATGAGTGAAAACAAAGAATTTTTAGGTACTGAACCAGTCGGAAAACTTCTCTTAAAACTGGCAGTTCCATCCGTAATATCACAGATTGTCAATATGCTCTACAATATTGTAGACAGAATTTATATCGGTCATATCCCAAAGACCGGAAGTCTTGCTCTTACAGGACTTGGTGTCTGTATGCCTATTATTATGATAATATCAGCTTTCGCCGCCCTTATCGGTTTCGGGGGTGCTCCGAGAGCTTCAATCTTTATGGGTAAAGGCGAAAATGACTCAGCCGAAAAAACTCTCGGCAACTGTTTTACGACACAGATAATCATTTCGATCATTCTTACTATTGTTCTTCTCTTTGGCAACAGATTTTTCCTTATGGCATTTGGTGCCAGTGACAACACAATAGATTTTGCAACAAGCTATATGAACATCTATGCTTTAGGAACTATCTTTGTGCAGCTTACTCTCGGAATGAACTCTTTCGTAACGGCACAGGGCTTTTCAAAAACAGGAATGCTTACCGTAGTTATCGGAGCCGTATGCAATATCATACTCGACCCGATATTTATTTTTGTGCTTGGCCTTGGTGTAAAAGGTGCTGCCATTGCTACCATCATTTCGCAGGGTGTTTCCTGTATATGGGTAATCTCATTTTTGACAGGCAGAAAAACTTTTTTAAAAATAAAGAAAAAATACCTTATGCCTTCGGCTGATGTTATCCTGCCATGTATGGCTCTCGGTGTTTCAACATTTGTCATGCAGGCAAGCGAGAGTGTTATCTCAGTCTGCTTCAACTCATCACTCTTAAAATACGGCGGTGATGTTGCCGTGGGAGCAATGACAATACTTACAAGCGTTATGCAGTTCGCTATGCTTCCATTACAGGGTATCGGTCAGGGAGCACAGCCTGTCACCAGCTACAATTACGGTGCAAAAAACACAGACCGTGTCAAAAAGACATTCAAAATCCTAATCACTGTATCACTCAGCTATTCTGTTATTTTCTGGGCATTGATACAAATGTTTCCAAGTGTATTTGCAGGCATATTCAGTTCAGATAAATCACTTGTGACATTTACGGCTGATGCACTTAAAATCTATTGCGGAATGTTATTTATGTTTGGAATACAGATAGCGTGCCAGATGACATTTGTGGCAATAGGCAATGCAATATGCTCAGTTATAGTCGCAGTTGTGAGAAAATTTGTACTTCTTCTGCCGCTTATCTACATAGTTCCAAATTTTGTGTCAAATAAAACAAACGGAGTATATATGGCTGAACCGATTGCTGATTTTATTGCAGTATCATTTACCGTAATAATTTTCTCAGTCCAGTTTAAAAAAGCACTTCGCAAATTGAAAGAAATTTAAAAAGAAACTTCGCAAATTGAGTAAAGTTTAACACCTGGTATATATATAGGTGAAAAATTGTCAATTATAGCTTTAATTTTCTTCAACTTTTGGTACTTTTTTCTATTGACAAATCAGTTCTAAAAAACTACCATACTTTAGTAAAAGAAAGAATGAATGGAGGAATCATTATGAGATTATGGAAAAAGGCATTAAGCCTTGTACTTGTATCAGCCATGGCATTTTCTATGTGTGCCTGCGGCGGCAAGAAAGACGAAGGAAGTAAAAAAACTGACACTTTTAAGATTGGCGGCATCGGACCTACAACAGGTGACGCAGCTATCTACGGAAAAGCCGTGCAGAATGGTATTCAGCTTGCAGTAGACGAGATAAACGCTGCCGGAGGCATCAACGGCAAAAAGATTGAATATAAATTTCAGGATGACCAGAACGACACAGAGAAATCTGTAAACGCTTACAACAGCTTAAAAGACTGGGGTATGCAGATGCTTGTCGGAACTGTTACATCAAACCCTTGTACAGCAGTTGTTGAGCAGACACACAATGACAATATGTTCCAGCTCACACCATCAGCAACAGCAGTAGAGTCAATCCAGTATGACAACGCATTCCGTATGTGTTTCTCAGATCCTAACCAGGGTATTGCTTCTGCTGATTATATCGCAGACCACAAACTTGCTTCAAAAATTGCAGTAATCTATAACAGTTCTGATCCTTACTCATCAGGTATCTACCAGAAATTTGCTGCTGAATCAAAAACAAAAGGACTTAATATCGTAGCTGCCGAAGCATTTACTGCTGACAGCAAGACAGATTTCTCAGTACAGATTCAGAAAGCTAAGAGTGCCGGTGCAGAAATGGTATTTCTTCCTATATATTATCAGGAGGCATCACTTATCCTTGCACAGGCAAAGAAAGCAAACTTCACACCTAAGTATTTCGGATGTGACGGTATGGACGGAATCCTTGCACTTGATGGATTTGACAAGAGTCTTGCAGAAGACCTTATGTTCCTCACACCATTTACACCTGATTCAAAAGACGATAAGACACAGACTTTTGTAAAAGCTTACAAAAAGGCATTTAAAGATACACCTATTCAGTTTGCTGCCGATGCTTACGACTGCATCTACACTATAAAAGCGGCTGCTGAGAAAGCAAAGCTCACACCTGATATGAGCATTTCTGATATGTCAGATGCATTAAAGAAATCCATGACAGAAATCGAGCTTAGCTGTCTTACTGCAAAGAGCATCAAATGGTCTGCAGACGGTGAACCAACAAAAGAGCCAACTGTTGTAGTTGTTAAAAATGGTGCATATGATGTAGCTGAGTAAAATATAACGGATACTACCATAATTTCCGGTGCAAAATATGTTTTATTCTTTGCATTATATGATGATTTTGTAGATTTTAAAGTAATTATATGGTAATATATAAGTCTGTATGAGTTTTAAACAATTCTCATACAGACTTTACTTTTAAAGAAACAGGAGGTAAACCATGAGCTTTATATCGTATTTATTTAACGGATTAAGTCTTGGAAGCGTTTATGCAATCATTGCCCTTGGTTATACAATGGTATATGGTATAGCAAAAATGCTTAACTTTGCACATGGAGATGTAATCATGATCGGTGCTTACATATCTCTTCTTTCTATGACAAACGCAGGAATACCGGCATTTCCGGCACTTATAATTTCGATTGTAGCCTGTACGGTTCTTGGTATTGTTATTGAAAGAATTGCTTATAAACCACTTAGAAATGCATCTTCTTCACTAGCAGTTCTCATCACTGCAATAGGTGTCAGCTATTTACTCCAGAATATCGCACTTTTGCTTTTTGGAGCAAATGCACAAACTTTCCCATCAGTTATCAAATGGGAAGGACTTTCACTTGCCGGAGGCAAACTCAATCTTTCAGGTGAGACAATCATTACTATCTTAGTATGTATAGTGATAATGGTTCTGCTTATGCTTTTCGTTCAGAAAACAAAACCGGGACAGGCTATGCGTGCCGTGTCTGAGGACCGTGGAGCAGCACTCCTTATGGGTATCAATGTAAACGGAACTATTGCACTCACATTTGCAATCGGTTCAGGACTTGCCGCAATCGCCGGTGTGCTTTTATGCTCAGCTTATCCAAGTCTTACACCTTACACTGGTGCAATGCCTGGTATCAAAGCCTTTGTCGCTGCTGTATTCGGTGGTATAGGTTCAATCCCCGGTGCATTTATAGGCGGTATCCTCTTAGGTATTATTGAGATATTTGGTAAAGCCTACATTTCATCACAAATGGCAGATGCGATTGTTTTTGCCGTACTTATCATTGTCCTTCTCGTTAAACCGACAGGACTCTTAGGCAAAAAAATTCAGGAAAAAGTATAGGAGGCAGATATATTATGTCAAAGAAATTATCTAAACAAAAATTAAATGATATTATCACTTATGGTATAGTTATAGCTGCTTTTGTCATAATGCAGATTCTTATAAATGCAGGAGAGATTTCCTCTCTCTTTCAGGGACTCATGGTTCCTCTTTGTACTTATATAATACTCGCCATTTCCCTTAATCTCGTTGTAGGTATTCTCGGCGAATTAAGCCTTGGTCATGCAGGTTTTATGTGTGTCGGTGCATTTACAAGTTCATTCTTTTCAAAAGCTATGCAGGACACTATTACAAATTCGACTGTGAGATTTCTTCTTGCACTTCTCATTGGAATAATCACGGCAGCAATCTTTGGAATCATCATTGGTATTCCGGTATTGCGATTAAACGGTGATTACCTTGCCATCGTTACACTTGCGTTTGGTGAGATAATCAAAAACCTTGTAAATGTCCTTTTTATAGGAAAGGATTCAAAAGGATTTCATTTTTCAACAAAAGATGCTGTAAGTTTAAATATGGAACCTGATGGAAAGATTATATTAAATGGACCTCAGGGAATAACCGGTACACCTAATGACTCGACTTTCTTTATCGGTTTTATACTTATTCTCGTAACATTATTTATAGTGTTAAACCTCATTCATTCAAGAGACGGTCGTGCGATTATGGCAATAAGAGACAACAGAATTGCCGCTGAGTCTATCGGTATCAATATTACAAAATACAAACTTATGACATTTACAATATCAGCAGCAATGGCAGGTGCAGCAGGTGTTCTTTACGCACACAACCTCTCAAACCTCACAGCCAACACAAACAACTTCGGTTACAATATGTCAATAAACATCCTTGTATTCGTAGTTCTCGGCGGTATCGGAAATATCAGAGGCTCTATCATAGCCGCTGTCGTGCTTACACTTCTTCCTGAGCTTTTGCGTGGAATGTCAGACTACCGTATGCTCATATATGCTATCGTGCTTATAGTCATGATGCTCTTTAACTGGGCACCAAAAGCTATCGAATGGCGCGAAAAACACCTTTCATTTAAAAAGAATAAAAAGGAGGCGGCATAGTATGGAAACTTTATTAGATGTTCAAAATCTTGGTATTTCTTTTGGTGGTCTCCGTGCCGTAAACAACTTCAGCATAAATATTGGCAAAGAACAGCTTTACGGACTTATCGGACCTAACGGTGCAGGAAAAACAACTATATTCAACCTCTTGACAGGTGTTTACAAACCCGACAGCGGAAAGATAATTTTAGACGGTAATGACCTTACGGGAAAATCCACAATAGAGATAAACAAATCCGGAATAGCAAGAACATTCCAGAATATAAGACTTTTTTCACAGCTTACCGTACTTGACAATGTTAAAACAGGACTTCACAACAACCACCATTATTCAACGCTTGACAGCATACTTCGTCTTCCACGCTATCACAAAGTCGAAAAGGAAATGAATGATATTGCAATGGAACTGCTTGAAGTGTTCGGACTTAAGGATGATGCGAATGTCCAGGCTCAAAATCTCCCTTACGGACAGCAGAGAAAACTTGAGATTGCAAGAGCACTTGCCACAAACCCAAAACTGCTTCTGCTCGATGAACCGGCTGCCGGCATGAATCCAAATGAAACAGAAGAACTTATGGATATGATAAAATTCGTAAGAGACCATTTCCATATGACTATTCTTCTTATTGAACACGATATGAAACTCGTAAGCGGCATCTGTGAACAGCTTACCGTACTTAACTTCGGCGAGGTGCTTGCACAGGGCGACACATCAGATGTGTTAAATAACCCGCAGGTTATTAAAGCTTATCTGGGTGAATAAATAGAGAAACTCCATAGGAGACATTCTCCATAGGAGAAATTCTCCATAGGAGAAATTCTCCATAGGAATTTCTTGTGTAAACCACTATGTTGTTGAGTTTGGATTGCAGCATCTTTTTAATTTTAGAAATGAGGGATAAATTATGGCAATGCTTGAAGTTAAAGATTTGGAAGTATATTATGGAATGATACAGGCGATTAAAGGTATCTCTTTTGAAGTGAATAAAGGTGAGGTTATCGCTCTTATCGGTGCCAACGGTGCAGGTAAGACTACTACCCTACACACGATAACAGGACTTCTCTCTCCTAAAAAAGGAAGTGTTATGTTTGAGGGAAAAGACATAACAAAGATACCTGCACATAAAATAGTATCAATGGGAATGGCTCATGTCCCTGAGGGGCGACGCGTTTTTGCAGACTTAAGCGTATATGAAAACCTTAAATTAGGAGCATACACTAGAAAAGACAAAGAAAACTTAAACAAAGACCTTGAAAGCATATATGAAAGATTTCCAAGACTTGCCGAGAGAAAGAACCAGTCGGCAGGAACATTGAGCGGTGGTGAACAGCAGATGCTCGCCATGGGACGCGCACTCATGTCAAAACCATCAATCATCCTTATGGATGAGCCGTCAATGGGACTTTCACCAATCCTTGTAAATGAGATATTTGATATTATCGAGTCTATAAGCAAATCCGGTACAACTGTTCTTCTTGTAGAACAGAACGCAAAAAAAGCTCTCTCAATCGCAGACAGGGCATATGTACTTGAAACAGGAAAAATCGTAACAAGCGGCAAAGCAAGTGAATTACTTGAAGATGACTCGATAAAGAAAGCTTATCTGGGAGAATAAATAGCCAAGCTCTAACGAGCTTGGCATTAGAAGAATGTATAGGCATCTTTATCAAGATGCCATTATACATTCTTCTGTAGAACACTACTTATTGAGTAAAATAAATAGATAAGCTCCATAGGAATTTCATTCCATAGGAGCTTGGCTATGTAAACCACTACTTTTTATTTTTATTCAAAATATATATTTGCGAAACTATCGTAATATCTGATTAAATTGCAATCAGTTTCGCAACTATTCACAAAACAAAAGGAGGTATCACGATGGGAAATATGGTTATTACGGTTTCTCGCCAGTACGGCAGCGGCGGTAAAACTATCGCTGCCATGCTTGCCCAAAAACTTGGTATCAACTGCTACAGCCGTGAAATTTTGAAGATGGCTTCTGAGGACAGTGGCATTAATGAAAGACTTTTCGGTATGTCCGATGAAAAAATCCGTCATGCAGGCTGGTTCAAGACTTTAAGCCGCCCTTACACGGGCGAACTTCTTCCACCTGAGGATAAGGGCTTTGTCTCTGATGACAATCTTTTTAATTATCAGGCTAAGACAATCAAAGAACTTGCCGAAAAAGAATCCTGCATCATTGTCGGAAGATGTGCAAATTACATATTAAGAGACAATCCTGATGTACTCAGTGTTTTTGTTCATGCTGATGATGATTTCTGTCTTGCAAGGGCTATGGAGCGTAACAGTTTCAGCGAAAAAGAAACTAAAAAATTTATTGAACGCACTGACAAATACCGTTCGGACTTTTATCACTATCACACGGGACATCACTGGACGGATGCGAGATATTATGACCTCTGTCTTGACAGTTCAAAACTCGGTTTTGAGAAATGTGTCGAGGAGATAGAAGCTTATGCTAAGATAAGATTTAGAAAGTAAAGGATTTTTCTATTGCTTTGAAAACCTAGTGTACTGACCTGATGACTTTTAGTTAAATAACTTAGGATAAATTTTCAGTCTGCAAGACGGAAGAATGAGCCGTAGCGGGCTACGGCGATTGATGACAACGAAGCAGATGGAAATTTATACAAGTTATTTGGCAAAATATCAACAGGTCAGTACACTAGGAGCATACCGCCGATTTACACGGCTGGTATGCTCCTGGTTTTAATTGATTATATTTGATTTATTTCTATATCTGTAAATCAGTACCTATCAGCACTTTCTTACCCTCAAACGGAACTCTCTGTTGTTTGCATCTACGATTTCACATACATTAAACTGTTGCAAGCAGTTCTTTTTCAGCTTCTTTATATTCTTCTTCCGTATAATCAAGCTCCAAAATTTCCTCTTTTGAATAACCCTTGCTAATCATCTTTGTAATGCGTTTAATAGTTTTTTGTCTTTCTTCTTTAAGTTCTTTAAGAATTTTTTCATTTTCTTCCTTAACAATATCTTCCATTATTTTACACATGGCATTCAATCCCCCTTCCGTTTCTTTTAGTTCTTTAAATCTTCTGGTGACAGCTTTGAATTTTGGATTGTTTAAATCTTTCTGTTTAAAACACTGCATTAACTCTGCTATGTTACTGCCATCATCAACGGCTGCATTAACAAAAATTTCATGCAATCCATCTTCAACAGTTATACCATTCTCACGAATAATCTTATCAATATGATAAGTGGTAAGTCCTGCTTTGAAAAAATCTTTCTCAGATATATATACAATATATACATCTTTTACATTTTCAAAATTTATTCCCGGTTCAGATTCCTTAACGGTGATGCTTGCGGCATTAAACCTTGCCCGTTTCAAATGATTATCATTATCTGAGCGTTGAATCTCTATATTGCATAAAGAGCCATCTCCAAGCGTACACAACGCATCAAGGCGAACTGAACGACCATAAATATTTCTTTCGCTGCTCTGAACGATAACATCATTAACGATTAATTTTTCATCTTCAAGAATTGTTCTCAATATTTCCTGACATGCCGGAATATCACTCGCGAACACTTCAAAGAATACATCATCAATTAATCGAAATTCTTTTATTTTCTCAATCTTCTCTTTTTGATTCATAAATGCTTTTTATCCTTTATTGTTTAATTATGTTGCCTTGTAGTATATAATATATCATCATTGCTCATTTGTTGCAACAATCGTTATAATTTAATAATTTTTGCACCATTGCTTTTTATATAGACCATGTTTTGTCTATAAACAAATAAAAGCGAATATTTTCGTTATAAACGCCAACAGAGAGTTCCGCAAGCAGAACTCTCTGTTGATTACATCTACGATTTCACATACTGTAGGTCCTTATACCCTCATTATTCTGACTGTCAATTTGGCTTTTACTCCTTTCTCCGCTATCTCTTCAAAAAGCTTCAAAACATACTTGTTTAACACTTCATACCCCTCATTTTTTATGGCTATATCTGGCGCAAACCAATATTTTTCAATAATATTTTTCTCTGCCCTTGGCAGTTCTTCCTCGCTCCTGCCAAGCAATGTCTTTTTGGCTTTCTTGTTTCCTATGACAACATCATATATATTTCTTTTATCATTTGATTTTCCCACAACTTTTACACTAACATAATCAGAATAAGTATTTTTAAATGACTTTATATCACCGCACATCTCACTGTAACTGTACTTCTGATGTTTTGTGTTCACAAAATTTGCAATCCTGAAACTTTTAGCATTTGAATTACTTGCATATGTCTTTCCATCGTATGTCCTTGCTGACTTAACATAATACTTATATCTTTTTCCTGCCACAACCCTTTTATCCGTAAATTTTAATTTGGTTGTTTTTGCAACTATTTTATACCCATTGCTATTTGTCTTTTTATATAAAATATACTTTTCTGCACCGGCAGACCTGCTCCAGCTTACCTTCACTTTTTTACTGCCCAGTCTTGTAAAACTTATCTTGCTCTTTGCAGGGATTTCAGGCTCCTCGATGACAGAACCCGATGAAACCTTTGTCTCGTTCTTTCTTATAATATCTTTCTTTGCCACAGTCAAAACCTCATTGTCAGTTTTTGCTGCTGCTGATACCTTTCTGTCCGCATTTGCCGCATATGAAATACTGCTCACTGCCATAGTCATCGCAAGTAATAACGCTATTAACTTGTACTGTTTTTTATTCATTTGTTTTTCCTTTCTTTTTTAATAAATTTTATTTGTATATCTCTTAATCAAGCTGATATTCACAATCTGCATTTTGATAAATTTTGGTTGTATATTTCTTAATCAAACTGATATTTTCCATACGCTCTGCCGCCTGCTTGATAGTTTTAAATTTTATGTGCAATCACCTTGCACTTTTTTTTACAAAAGGCAATTCCATAAATCATAATATCATGTCTGTCATCATTTTTCAGATATTCATCATATCTTTTTTCTTTAATCTGGGTAATTACTTTTTCACAGGCTTTATCCATTCCCGAAAATGTCTTTGAATATTTAAGTTCAATAATGATACCTGCGTCAAAGTCTTCTGTCTCAACTATTATGTCGGCGAAACCGTCTCCTGCTTCAACATTTGATTTTACGAGCCAGTCTGCATTTCCTACCAAAAGTCCAACCAAAAGCGTATGATAAGAACTTTCTTTTTCCTCGTCCCTTGCCTTTGTGTCGAAAACACTTATCGAATTGCTTAGTGTCCTGTTCAGATAATTCTCAACCGCCTTTGTGTCTCCCTCATCAAATGCTTTCCAAAAGTTTTTTAACTGTTCTGTGTTGCTCATTACTGTTCTCTTAAACCATTCTTGTATCTGAAGTTTATAAACCTCCCTGACCTCTTTATTCGGAATAACAAGCTTATACGCACCACTTTCAGTCATACCAGTCTGAGTCAGATACCCCGTTGTAAATAAAACACTCCAAAGATTGTCGATAGTAGTATCGATTTCATCATATGTCAGTTCAAGACTGACCTGCTTCTCGATTGTCTCACCTGAAACCAGCCGCTCGATTTCATCCCTTGTAGTCTTATTTGCCTTGTCGATAAAGCGTTTAACAAGTCCGTTTCCGCTTGTATTTATCCAGTATGACTGCGGCTTTGCATCCGGTTCACCGCACAGTCTGTCTACATGATTTATAACATCCCACGGGCAGTAAACATCAGCATCACCAAAGTGATAACCGTCATACCATTCTTTTGTCTCTGAAATATGCTCCAAAAGACCGTATGACTCCAAAAGTGTTTGCACTTCTTCATCCGTAAACCCAAACTGCTCGTCAAAGCGTGTATCTGCGATTGAAAGCACTTTAAAATTATTTAATCCTGTAAAAATACTTTCTTTTGAAACGCGGAGACACCCTGTCAAAACGGCAAACTGTAAAAAATCATTGGTTTTAAGTGCGTCCCCAAACATTGCTCGTATAAGTGATACCATTTCTCTGTAATAGCCATTCTGAAATGCTTTATCTAAAGGAACATCATATTCATCTATAATTATTATTGTCTTTTTACCATAATGTTTATAAAGGAGTTCAGATAATAATCTCAATGCTGACGCAAGAATATTTACATCCATTGAATATCTGCCATTATCTAAACGGATAAGTGTCTTATATCTCTCTTTTTCATTTACCGTTAATTTTTCACTATCCAATAAAAAATAAAATCTTTCGGCTTCTCTGCCAATAATCTCAACAAATCTGTATAATGCTGTCTCAAAGTCAAGCCCCTCAACATTTTTAAGTGAGATAAATATAACCGGAAATTTTCCCATATATTCCTCACAGATTTTTTTATTATTTTTAATATATAATCCGTCAAACAGTGATTCATCTGTTCCGATTTCAAAAAAATAACGCAGCATACTCATATTTAAAGTTTTCCCAAATCGCCTTGGTCTGGTAAAAAGATTTACCTTTCCCCACTTTTCAAGAAGCTGCTCCAACAATTTTGTCTTATCAATATAGTAAAATTCTTCCTGTCGTATTTCCTTAAAATCCTCAATCCCCACCGGCAATTTAATTTTTCTTCCCATAATTTATCAATCCTCCATAAATCAATAAGTCAATGACATTCGTCATACACTTTGCTACTTGCTCATATAAAGTTTGTGCTATGCACAATCCGCTTCCAGTTCCATCACAATCACCTGATTGAAGAGTCCCCCATCACCCAAAGGTAATTAATTTCTATCAGACATTAGTTCCTATTTAACGGCTTTTAGGCATTATATAAACTCACTGAACGTACCCCCATTTTAACATTACATATAATAAATAGCAAACAGGAGTATGTCATCATTTCAACATACTCCTGTCATAATTTATATATTTAATTTAACGCCTTAACATACTTTATATTAAAATGCAACCATAGTACAAAAACCTGCTTTTATGTTTGTAACAGTTCAGCCTTGCATTACTTATGTTTTTCATACTATCTCGCACATTTATACTGAAGGTCTTCCCATCTTCTGTCTACTTCTGCCTGGAACTGGGCTATCAGGTCCTCGTTTCCTTTTTTGAAAAGATGTTTAAATCTTCCCTGCTCTCTTAAGAAGTCTTCGATAGGAAGTTTCTTCTTTGGCTCATATGAGAGTATCCATTTTCCATGGTCTACCTCAAAGAGTGGCCAGTAGCAGGTTTCTACGGCAAGTTTGCATATTTTCATTATCTCTGATGCATCATATCTCCATCCTCTTGGACATGGTGTCATGATGTTTAAGAAACTTGCTCCCTCTGTGTAGATTGCTTTTTCTGATTTTCTGTGAATATCTTTAAAATCCTGTAAAAGTGTTGTCTGAGCAACATATGGTACATCATGGTCTGCAATGATGCTTGCAAGGTCTTTGCGGTTCTGCATCTTACCGTTAGACTGCGTTCCTACAGGTGTTGTTGTCGTGTCTGCATACATTGGTGTTGCTGATGAACGCTGAATACCTGTGTTCATGTATGCACCGTTGTCGTAACACACATATACCATGTCATGTCCTCTCTCCATTGCTCCTGAGAGTGACTGAAATCCTATATCATATGTTCCACCGTCACCACCAAATGTGATAAATTTGAATGTTTCGTCCTTTGGAAGTTTCCCTCTCTTTTTGAGTGCCTTGTATGCCGTTTCAACACCACTGAGTGTTGCTCCTGCATTTTCAAATGCGTTGTGTATATAACTGTCCTCCCATGCCGTATATGGGTACATGAATGAAGATACCTCCAGACAACCTGTTGCATTTCCTATAACTGCCCTATCTCCCTCATGAAGTCCTCGAAGCACGGCACGAACTGCTATCGTCGCACCACAGCCTGCACACATACGGTGTCCCGGTGCAAGACGCTCTGGTTTATTCATCATTGTTTTTAAACTGTAATCGCTCATTATGGCCTCCTATTATTTGCGTAATCCGATATACTGATACTGCTCTACTTTCTTTCCGTTCTCTACTGCTTCTTCAAGCTCAGCAAATATATCATATACTTCATTTACCGTGAAATCCCTGCCTGCAAGACCATAAATATAATTTACGGCTTCTATCATAACTTTACTTCTGTAAAGTCCTGCTGTAACTTCACTTCCAAGAGGTCCGCCGTTTCCATTGTAACTTTCACAACGGTCCATAATTGCGACTGCCTTACAGTCTTTGAGTGCTTTTGCTATCTCCTCTGCCGGGAACGGACGGAATACTCTGAGTTTTAATACTCCGACTTTCTTCCCCTGCTCACGAAGATTATCAACTGCCTCTTTTGCCGTTCCTGCTGCCGAACCCATAATAAGCATGATATAATCGGCATCTTCTGTCTTATATTCTTCAAAAAGTCCATACTCCCTGCCTGAAATCTCTTTAAATTTCTTTGCCACTTCAAGTATAACTTCTTTTGCGTTTTCTAATGCTGTCTCCTGATTTTTCTTTGCTTCCATAGCATAATTTGTCACTGAATAAGGACCTACTGCTATAGGCTTACCCGGATTTAAAAGATACTCTTCAGGCTCATATTCACCGACGAAATCTTTTACAAGCTCATCCTCCATAAGCTCAATATTTTCAACAGCATGGCTTGTGATAAATCCGTCCTGACATATCATAATAGGAAGATGCACCCTCTTATCCTCTGCGATAGGATATGCCTGAATGAAATTGTCATATGCCTCCTGATTGTTCTCTGCATATATCTGAATCCATCCCGTATCTCTCGCACCCATACCGTCTGAATGGTCGCAGTTAATATTTATAGGACCTGAAAGTGTACGGTTTACAAGTGTGAGTGCAAGCGGAAGTCTGTTTGATGCTGCAAGAAGAAGTTCCTCCCACATAAGTGCAAGTCCTGCCGATGATGTTGCAGTAAGACTTCTTGCTCCTGCTGCCTCTGCTCCGATTGCAGCACTCATTGATGAATGTTCACTCTCTACCGGGATAAACTCTGTATCCATCTCACCGTTTGCAATATATGTAGATACCATCTGCGGTATTTCTGTTGAAGGTGTTATAGGAAATGCCGGCATAACATCCGGATTTACCTGACGGATAGCATATGATACTGCCTCGTTTCCTGACATACGTTCTTTAATAGCCATTATTCTATGCCCTCCTTCATCTCAATCGCCCCAAATGGACAGACTTTTGCACATATTCCACAGCCCTTGCAATGGTCATAATCAAAATCAAGTCTCTTTCCGTCAACAACCGGAATACTCACATCCGGACAGACAGGTGCACAGAGTAAACACTGTTTGCATAAATCTGCTTTAAATACCGGTGTATTTGTTCTCCACTCTCCTGTATTAAAAAGCTTTGAAGTTCCTCCGGCAAATACCATAAGCCCCTCTGTAAGCTCACCGACAGGAGTTTGTTCATTTATTTTTGTAATATCGGTTCTCATTTTTTTCTCCAATCAATTTATTTGTTTATCAGGTGATTGCATGATTTTGAAACTAAAATTATATTGCAAAAATTTGTGCAACATATACATTACTGAGAGTATCGCAATTACCTATAGTCATTTATGATTAAAGGGAACTGTAAACCCGTCCCTCATATCATTTTTAATTTTAAATATATTTTAATGAAATAAATCTGCCTTTTTTAAGTTTGTGATATTTACATTTTTTCATATCAGGAAAAATTTGTGCCCTGCATTCCTGATGCAGAGCACATTGTGTATTTTCATACACTTAGGACAACTTATTTTTGGCATTTATTTCTTGTCAGCTATTTATTATGTACTTTTATCTATGCAATAATGCTATGCAATTATGCTATGCAGTCATGCTGTGCAATAATGCTATGCAGTCATGCTATGCAGTCGTGCTATGCAGTCATGCTCATATCTTTGTCGATATCTTCTGCAAGTGTATCAAATGTCATCTCAAGAGCTTCCATATTTCCGTCAATGACCTCAGGCTTCTTTGCAAATTTGTGCTGGTATGAAGCTCTCATTTCTCTGATAAATGTATCTCTCGGCATTACATTACTTACTGCAACTACTGCTGCGAGCATCGGTGAGTTAGGGAAATTCTTTCCAAGTGTCTTTACTGAGATGTGTCTTGCATCTACAGTGTAAACCTTTCCCTCATAGCCATTGAGCTTATCCTTAATCTCGTCTCTTGACTTTTGTGTGTTGATAATGATAGCACCGTCTTTCTTAAGACCTGCCGTAACATCAACTGAGTCAAGGAGTGTCTCATCTACAACAACCACATAATCAGGTGTGTATATATTAGAATGAATACGGATCTTGTCTTCACTAATTCTATTGTAAGCCGTAATAGGTGCACCCATACGCTCCGGACCATACTCAGGAAATCCCTGAACATACTGTCCTGTCTTAAATGCTACATCTGCAAGAAGTAAAGCCGCTGTCTTTGCTCCCTGACCGCCACGACCATGCCATCTGATTTCAATTCCGTTATTCATGATTATTTCTCCTCATATAATATCTTTCAGATACATAAATAACATGTATCTCAGTTAAAAAGTTACCAAATCACTATTGCATTAAGATGAATCAAATTCATCTTAATAATGTTTTTTTCTCAAGTGCAAATACCATTATATACGCAATAAAAAAAAAGTAAATACCTTTCATTCAATTATTTTCATTTAATTGATGAAAGATATTCACTTAAAATCATTTTAGTTTTTCATATTTTAAAACAACGAACAGATAATCCTTACTATACCGGCACTATCCTGATAATATTATAATTATCACACTTTAAAAAAGCTCCTTTTTCTATTGCCACTGATTTCTTTATATATACTTTTATCCCTTTGTTTCCTGCAAAAACCCTTACAGGTAAAGTGTCCACAGTATCATTGAGTATCACGGATTTTATTGAAAAACTCTGCGAGGTTCCACTTGGCAGTGAATTAAATGCATTATCACTGATATACTTTACTTCATCAGGTATAGTTATCTCCACATTTTCCTTTTCACCGATATAACCACACAGTTCACCATCATCGAGCATTATCAGCATATCATCTTTTATCACTGCATAATTCATCCTTACGAGTTCTTTTGCAAGTGACTTTCTCCATATAAAATACGACTCCCATAATTTTTTTATTGTATCTTTGTCAAGTTTATCAGACTTGAACTTCACTTCAATATCCGTACATTTTTTGAACATAGCATCCGTAACATTATGATATGATGAGCTTTGTCCTTCAATACTTTTAAAAGTTGACGGAAAAACAACTTTTTCTATGCGACCACACCCACCATATATATAATATTCAGCTTTTCCATTAATATATCCATCTGAAGTATATGTATAACTATCTATACAAACTGTTTCACAACCTTCAGCAATATCAATCTCTTTTCTTCCATATGGTACAGCTTCAAGTCTCTTTCCGTCCTTTGAATATATACATCCATCTATGCTTTTATAATATGGATCTGTTTCTAAAACTTCAAATTCCTCGCAGTCTCCCACTCCTTCCCGACACCGAGAATCAAAATTTGTTGAAAATTTCACTTTTTTAACAATATTTGAATTATTTCCTCCCAATATCAAAGTACCAACTGTATCTTTTTTATTTGCTTTTTTTTGAGGTGATTTTGTCCAAAAATTTCCAGGCACCGTTATCTCCTCAAGATTTTTGCAATTGTGAAGCATACCATATCCTAAGCTTCTTGCATTTTTAGGAATCGTTATTTTTTTCACTCCTGTATTATAAAAAGCCATTGCACCAATTTTTTTTACAGTGGACGCTATTGTTATAACTGTTGCTTTATTGCAGTTTTTGAAAGCATCTTCCGGCAGCTCTGTTACTCCTTTTTTAATAACGATTTTTTTAATCTTCTTTTTCTGTGCTGCTTTTGGCATGGCACTCTCAGGCATTTTCCCTTTACCTGAAACCGTAAATGTGCCATTCTTCAATGTGGAACTTACTTTTTTTACTGATGTATTTTTTGCCGATACCTTTTCTGACATAAAAAATCCGCAACATAAGCACAAACTGCAAATCATTCCGATATAAATAAATATTTTTTTAATGCTTTTATTATTTACCATAACCAGCCCCTCCTTTATAAGTTGACAAGCTTAACATAACCATAACTTCCTAGATCAAATGCATTATCTTTTATCTGTATATTATTGCTTTTTATATATATAACTGCATATTCTTTTGAATTATCATCTGTCAAACCTGCTTTTGACAAGTCACCCCCAAATGCTGATGTATCTATACATTCCACCGAACTTCCAAGCGTCATGCTGCATATGGTATATCCTGCAAATGCGTTAGAGCCTATTGTTTTAACATTATCAGGTATCACAAGTCCGTCTATTTTTTCCCATGTTGAAGCATCATCAATATTGCTGCCCTCTTTCATAATATAGCCGCACAGATAACCACCACTAAGCATTAGCATACGCTCATTTTCTTCATTTAACTTTGCAAACCCCTTTCTAAGCAGTTCATCCTTTAATGAGTTTTTCCAATACTTATTTGTTCTCCACAAGTTCTGTATTGACTGATCATCAAGATAATCCATATTTAATGCCACTTTTATATTTTTACATTCATAATGTTCTGAATCCACAAAAGTATCATCAAATGTTATTTTTTTGACTGTTTTTGGAAATACTATCTCACTCATTGTACTGTCCATAAAATACATCTCATACCCATAACTTCCTGCTGTTACTATTGTGCACTTATCTGATATAACCACCCTTTTTCTTCCAAGCGGTATCCTTAAAAGTGTCTTTCCGTCTTTTGAATATAACAATCCGTTCACACTCTTATACTTCGGATCATTTGCCAGAACTTCAAAACCGCCACTTCTGCCGACTCTTTTAAGCATATTAATATTAAGTGCTGTTGTAAATTTCACTTTTTTAAGTGAGTTACACTTTCTACCTAAAAATGAACCTGGCTGATATTCATAATCCGGGTCTTCATCTTTTATTATCCCTATATTTCCAGGCATTGTAATACTCTCCAGTTTTTTACAGTTACCAAACACACCTTCACCCAGCTTTTTTACTGTTTTTGGAATAGTTATACTTTTTATTGAACTGCCTGCAAACGCTCCTGGTTCAATGCTCTTTACTGATTTTGGAATGGTAATATTTTTTATTGGACATCCTTCAAACGCACAAGCACCAATCTTTTTCAAAGTTGATGGCAATATTATTTCCTTTAACTTTTTACAACCTTTAAATGCAAAATCTGCTATTGCCGTAACACCTTTCTTAATTACAACTCTTTTTATATTTTTATTTTCATATACAGTTGTTTTTATAGGGTCTCCAATCTCCCCCTTTCCCTTAATCGTAAGCACACCTTTTTTATAACTCATAGATACATATTCCTGAGTCTGTTTTGTTTTTTTCTTTGCCGCTGAAGTTTTATCAGGCTGCATAAACATAGGTGCTGCTACAGCTAAAATAACAACACCAAACATCATAATGTTTTTTAAAAGCAAACTGCCTATAAATTTTCTGCTTATAATATATTTTTCTTTTTTCATACTGAACCTCCATTTCTGCACACTTTTTTACTCTTAATTCCTACACCATATCATCTCTTATAATATAAGACAGCTTTCTTTGAATTTTGTTGCAATGAAAAATATTTTATTTAAACTTAATATATGTAGCTTCTATCTATAGAATATATATATGCATACTTTCTATATTTCTCCTCTTTAGGTGCCATTCCTATATATATTTTATCATTTGTTAATTGTATTCCCTCAATTTCCAATTCAACTGAATCGTCATTTAAAGCATCTGTTATTTCATTTATTTCTCCATATACATCATATATTTTTGTTTTATTTGATAACTTGAACATTACACAAAGCTCTGCTCTACAATTGTTATTATTATTACCATCACGACAAATATATATATTTAAACTATTATCAATTGCAATTCCCTGCAATTGACTAACTGGTAAATCATTAGAATTAATTTCATAATCATAACAAGCTGCTTGTAATTTATCACTAGACTTAAAGCTCATATCTTTAGCTGAATTACTATCCAACACTTGCTTTACCACATCAAAGTCATAAAAAGAATATTGAACCGCTTTTTGTATATTCTGTTTAAACATGAGCATCTTTTTATTATCTGGAGACACATAAACCGCACATCTTCTTATATTATTAAACGGTTCTCTTGTTTTATTTGAATATTCTGTATCATCAAGTATATTGATATCTTCACTTGTTTTAGTGGTTCTTGCATCATATACAATCCTACCAACTTTATTTGCTTCCCAAACTTCTTTACCATTTGTCTGATAATTATTTACTGCATTGGCACATACAATAAAATACTATTTATTATTATACTGATACGGAATCAGATTTTGACCATGTCCAACACCTTCAATATTCATATCATCCACTTTCTTAGCAGTTTTATTGTCCTTTGTATCAATTACACACCTTGAAATTTTCACATTTCCCTGTTTTTTATGTTTATCGTTTATACTATATGTCTGTGTAACATATATCTCACTATTCATTACATATATATTTTGTATTGGTCTATTTAATTCAGACACCCCAGTCATACTAAATGTTAAATTCTCTATTTTAAATTTCACACTTCCTGGTATCATATTTCTTGCCATACTTCCCTGCTGAACAGCATCATTTACATCAATTTCTACCTTTCCACTATCATCAGGCACAATATTTTTATCACTCATATCTAATGTCATTCCCGCAAGGTCATCAAAGCTGTCAATCTCATCCTCCTTTGTCATAACCAATGTCCCGGTCTGTTCTTGTTCCTGTGCAGAAGCTATATTACTATGTGCACTCATTGGCAAAATTCCCATTGCCATTACTAAACAAAATATTGCCATTCTTCTAAAATTTCTCCTCATAATCTACCTCCTATTTTCTGCTTTTCAGCATTTTCTTTTGTCAACAACATTATATCAC
>UMHZ01044072.1_pt1 | contig 20524 bp, 10 predicted proteins | sample 1965671 | NCBI WGS metagenome assembly UMHZ01 (sample SAMEA4836111, study PRJEB28245) | human gut metagenome | biome: gut microbiome; material: fecal sample | place: Denmark | collected 2008 | reverse complement strand
TCTTATACTGTCAGGATCAAATGGCACCATTTTTATATCTGTAACTAGCATATCTCCAAACTGCATCACTTAAGGCGCAAAGAGGGGATTCTGCGTTAAAAGGGCTATATAAGATTATACATTTATGTATAGTTAGCATTTGCTTTATATGTTGCTGTTACTGGTAGTAGAGGAATTTTATCCGCTACGCTATTATAGTATGCTTACATCCTGCAAGGTAAAGAAGTGCGAAATTATGGGTGTCGACATATTATTGCACGAAAATGTATCTGGGTGAATGAATTGCTTGCTGTAAAAGGATATGTATATCATATTGTACACGTTGCAAACGATATTTTATGTTGTTTAAGAGATTTAAAAAATTAATAACTGGAATGGCAACATCTTCTGTCATACTAACATGGATATTTGAAACCATCCCATTTGTATTGATATTAAGAATCTGAAAAACTTTGGATGATTATTGCTTAGGATGTGATGTGAACCATTTTATTGGCTGAATTACCTGATACTTTTTGGATGTTTTTATTTTTATAGAGAAAAAGATGGTGGCATATAGCAGCGAAATATGGAAGTATTTTAGGAATAGGAAGACGCTTCGGTCTAGGTAATCTAGAACTTAGAAGACTTATTTCACGTGTTGGTGCTAAAACGTTTTTAGCAAGCTGTTTAATATTTCTGCAGGTGATTGTAAGCTGATAATGGAGGGTGAATATTTTCACAGAATAGAGTTTGCCATTTATATGAGTAGAACGGATAAGAAGAAAACAGGACGGAATATAAGATATATCGACAAATTAAAATTATTTTGTTATAATAATACTGTACAGTTTACTTTAGGGGGGATATAGATGACCACAAAAGATTGGATAACACTTTTCATTCCAGTTGTATGCAATGGCATTCTCATATATATCATGCAGACGTATATGAAATATTATTTTGAAAAAAAAGATAGATTGCGTATACAGAATAATTCAATACTCAAACAACTTGTTGAATGTTTGGAAGATCTTCAACAAGCGCTATATTTGTTCGCACAACAACAATTCGATTCTCACCCAGAACGGTTTCAAAAATATTTTAATGACATTGCTTCAGACATTCACAAAATGAAGCAAATAGCGGATGCAAATGCCCCTTTTTATGAGGAGCTTTATCAAAAATTATTTGATATCTTTGATATTTGGAATAGCATTACACATCGTGTTGAAAGTATCATTTCTGAGCAGAAAGGTATGCTAACGTCTGCTGATGATGAATTCCTGAATAATAATTTTTGTATTCTATATAAATCAGTTTGTACCTTGCATAGTTATGTAATTAAAAAGATATGGTGATATAGATTGCCATGAGAGTCCCATCTGTAGGATGGGATTTTTTCATTATGGTTTATGATTTATAATGAAAGGAATAATGTAGTTGAAGCTATATTGTACAGATTTCATGCTATTTGTTTTTAATTACAAAAAACTTGAATAATAATTAATAAAATGTTATTGTATATAAAAATATGTTACTAAAGGAGGTGCTTAATGATAAACACGATTAATCAAATGTTTGGAACTGATTTTGAAATGAAGAAAATTGAAAAAATAAAGGGACTTCCGGTTTATATGCTGTCCAAAAGAAGTATTTACGAGGTATCGGATAAAGAAAATGCATTTATATTAGTTAAATTGGCAGATTCTGAAAAATTTGGCGTAATTGCCTTAAAAAAACAGCAAAATCAATATGAAGAAAAGACAAATCTGCCTGTTGCTTATTGGTTTGAAAATATTACCAGAGCTCAGCGGGATGCACTTATTGGGCATCGGATTCCTTTTGTGGCGGATGATAAACAGATGTACCTTCCATTTTTGGGAATCGCAATACACAATTCATTCAGGAAAAAGAAAGAAATAAAAACCGAAAAAATGATGCCTGTTACACAGAGCTTATTTTTGTATTTAATATACGAGTGCAAAAATAAGAAAATTATGAAAAAACAGGCTGCAGAATATCTGAATGTTACAAAGACATCGATTACAAGAGCCAGTGAACAACTAGAAAAGATGGGACTGATATGTCAGAAAACAGATGGAAAAGAATGTTATATGTGGACCGAGGATAGTGGCTATCAATTATTTATAAAAGCAAAACGATATCTGATCAATCCGGTGCAGAAGTCGTTTGTAGTAGAGAATATGAATCAGTTTACCGACATGCCTGTATCAGGCGAAAGAGCTCTTTCTAATTATTCGATGTTGAATCCTTCGGTTATTGAAAGTGTTGCCATTGATAAATCTATGGCAAAAGAATATACATTTAAAAAAATAGATGAAAGATGGGAAGATAATAAGGATATGATAAGAATTGAATTTTGGAAATATAATCCTGATCGGTTTTCAAAAAATGGCATGGTAGATCCTATATCTTTATGTATGTCTTTATCAGATGTAGAAGATGAAAGGGTTGAAGGCTCGATTGAAGAAATGTTGGAGGAATATGCATGGTAGTTGGGATAGATACATTTCGAGAGAAATTTAAAGCATATGTAGATTGTTATACAATTATTGGAGGAACAGCTTGCGATATTATTATGTCAGAAAATGATACTGCATTTCGAGCAACCAAAGATATCGATATGATTTTGATATTAGAGGATAAAACTCAGGAGTTCGCAGAAGCTTTTTGGGCTTATATTAAGGATGCAGGCTATAAATGCGGTTGGAAGAACAGTGATAAGATGCATTTCTATAGGTTTACAGAACCTAAGGAGGGATATCCAAGTATGATTGAATTATTTTCAAAAAGACCGGGATATCAATTAGAACTAGAAACTGGTATAGTTCCGATTCATATAGCTGAGGATACATCCAGTTTATCTGCGATATTATTAAATGATGATTTTTATAATTTTATGTTACAGGGACGTAAGATTATAAATGACATATGTGTTCTGGGAGCAGAATATCTGATACCTTTTAAGATGTATGCCTGGTTAGACTTGAAAAATAAAAAACAAAACGGTGAGCATGTAAATGAGAAAGATTTGAAGAAACATAAATATGATGTATTTCGATTACTTCAGATTGTTCAAAATGACTCCAAAATAAGAGTTGAAGGTTTGGTAAAAGAAAGTATTGTAGCATTTTTAGAAGAAATGTTAGATGAGATACTTCCATTGGCACAATTAGGACTTCCATTTGAAAAAGAAGAGGCAATTACAATTCTTCATGAGTTATATTCAGTATAAAAATATATTATATATGAAATACATAATAAGGGAAATAATATTTGTAAAAAGGAGAATGAGTTTTAAATACTCATTCTCCTTTTAAAATCTAAAATTCAGATCCTGTTATTTCGCATGATGAATAGCGGGTATGTGAATCTTGGTGATAAGATTTGTCAGGCGGTTTAAAATCAGCGCCAGTACGATGGATATAGCAACCATGATCAGTTCGTATCGTCCATAACAGGTATGGTAGCCGTAATCTCTCATAATGCCTCGTACAGTAACGTGCGTCAGATATAATTCCAGGGAATATTTGCCAAACCACTCAAAAAACTTTTTTATGCAGTTATGTAATTTCTCAAAACGCTTCAATTTACCAAATAGAATTGCAATTAAGATACATGCACTGATATTAAGAAAAGCAGCAGAATATCGCGCAAATATAATTTTGCTGCCCTTCCGAAATTGGATTGCGAATAAAGATAAAAGCATCAAACCATATGTACCATAGGATATAGGGCGCTTTTCATAGGAGTATTTACCAATAAAGCAGCCAAGACAGAAAAATGGAATACGTAATAAAGCCAGATTGATATTGCTGAAAAAGCCTTTATTTGATAATTGGACTACTATGGCTATCATAGTGAAAAATGTGAAAAGATTGATCAGACGCATTTGTTCGGATTCTTTATCTGGCGCTTTATCCAATACCCGGAATATGAATGGAAAAATAAGATAACAAAAGCATATTAACAGGATATACCAGAACCATGCCATTCCCCGTGTAAAAAATGAATAGAAAAATATATCAGAAAAAAATGCCTTTATTCCTGTTTTTTCAAAGAAAAGATCATTCCAGCAAAGAGCGGGTATAGATACCAGAAAATATGGAATCAGAATTTTGGTAAATCTCCGCTTATAAAACTGGGAAATATCCGGATGCTTTTTCATTGCGTAGTACAAACCAAAACCGGATAAGAAAAGAAAACCGTCTACACTTGAACTGGTGATATAGTTACGGAAAAATTCTACCCATCCGTTTTTGTGGACGTGATAGATGCCACAGTCCTCCACATAATGAAATACTATAATGCATATAATAGATATTCCCATCAGAACACCACGGTAATCGGAGATGATATCCCATGTGTTTTTCTTTTTTGTTGTAATTGTTTTCATAGATAAAACCCTCTTTAATATATTTTTAAGTCAAATATGTAAAAATAATCATACAGCAAAAAAAGCGACTTGTACATAGGTGGAATCTTAATAAATATAACAGGTACTTGTCTGCGACAGGAATATGATTTATAATAAGCCTAATTATGTTTACAAATAATAGAGGAGTTAGGAAGAGATGCGTTTAGGCGGATTGAAAAAGTTTTTTAGTAGAGATACAGATAAAAAAGATGAAAAACTTGAAATAGAGATTAAAACAGAAGAACGGGATATAGAGCAGGAAAAACAGGCACTGGAGCAGGAACGCCTGGAGGAAAAGGAACGTCAGCAGGCATTGATCGATGAGGAAAATGCGAGAGAGGTAGCAGAGGTTCACCAGATCTGCGCGGGAAAAGAAAAGGACAAGGTATGGGCGTTCTGTGCCGGACAGTACAGTAATGATTTTCGGGGGAATCCAAAATATCTGTTTTTGTATATCAATAATTATAGAAAAGATATTGTTCCATACTGGCTGTGTGATGATGTAGAACTGATCGAGATGATCCGTGGTATGGGCTTTCATGCATATCGCATGGGAACACCTCAGGCAGAAACAATCATCAGCTATACCGGCGTACTGGTTTCTGAGCAGGTAAAGGCATTTATTCCGGATGGACTGGAACAAGCAAAGTATCTGAATCTCTGGCACGGTGTTGGCGGTGTAAAGGTTGTAGAGCGTAAGATCAAAGAAGGACGTTTACTGCCGGAGCTTGCAAAGAAATATATTGCAAGAAATGAATATTATCGTACCTATGAATTATATCTGGCACCATCTGCATTTATCGAGAATATAGCAAAGGCTGAGCTTGGATTAACGGAGAAGCAGATCGTAAGAGCCGGATATCCAAGATGCCTGTATCAAGCGAATTATAAGAAGATTGAAACATATGATCATGATCTGATCGGACAGAAGGGGCTTCCGGAGGATACCAAGATTGTTGCATATACACCAACGTATCGGAATAATCCGGATGGTGAGCTGTTCTCCAAGGCAATTCCGGATATTGACCGTATCATAGAGGTATGTGAGAAAGAGCATCTGTTGATGATATTTAAGATGCATCCGCTACTTGAAAAGGAACAGGGCTTTCTCTGGGCAAAGCAGAGATATGCAGATTGTAAATGGCTTTTGTTCTGGGATAACACCAATGATTTCTATGAGATCTTGGATAAGATCGATCTGTGTATCATGGATTATTCCTCTATATTTACAGATTTTATTGCGGCAGGCTGCAAGCATTTCCTGCGGTATGCGTTTGACTTTGACAATGACGATCTGGATTTCCCGATGGATTATGATGAGGTTACACCGGGCCGAAAATGTAAGAATTTTGATGAATTGGTTCAGGCACTTTCGGAATATGAGAAAGACGACATCAGCGATAGCCTGGATCGGATCAGTAAGCTGTACTGGGAGTATTCTACTTCAGACAGTATGGATAAGATCATTGACAGCACGATCGCATTTGTACCGGAGAAGGTAGAGCTTCCAACTCTGTATAGCTTTGATATCTTTGATACGCTGTTTTCCAGAAAGGTACTCGATCCGGTTGGCATCTTCTACTATGTACAGGAAAAAATGCAGGAGGATGGAGGGTTCCCAAGAGCGCTTGTTCTGAATTATCCATCGATCCGTAAAACATCAGAAGCAAATGTAAGAGAATATTATAATAAATCAATTGCACTTCGTGAATCAGAAAAGGTTGAGATTCAGTTTGATGAGATCTTTGCCCGTATGGCATCCGTATATAATCTGACAGATGAGCAGGTACAGAAGCTAAAGGCTTGGGAGCTGGAATGTGAATATGACAATGTAATCCCGTTGCCGGAGCAGATCGATATGATTAAGAAATATCTGGCACAGAAAGATACGGTTATTCTGGTCAGTGATATGTATCTGCCGAAGGATGTGATCCTTGAGATGCTCCGCAGAGCGGAGCCGATGTTAACAGAACTGCCACTGTATCTGTCCTGTGAATATGGAGTCCAGAAGGTATCACAGCAGTTATTCTTTGAAGTATTTGCAAGTTTTGAACCATATTATGATTTTAAGAAGTGGGTTCATTATGGTGATAATCCGATTGCCGATCACAATCCGCCAAGAAAGATTGGAATCGAAGTAAGACAGGTTGCAAAACCGGAATTTTCCGATATTCAGACACAGTTGGTAGAACAGCTTGGAACGTATGATTCCTATCTGGTGGCTGCACTTCAGACCAGAATGGCTGCAAAGGCAGTATATACAAGAGATGAATTTGTATCCACATTCGTGACGATCTGCATGGTTCCATATGTAGACTGGGCGCTTCGGGATGCAATCAGAAGAGGATATCAGACGTTATATTTCATTTCCCGTGACGGACATCCATTAAAACGGATCGCAGATGCGATCATTGAGGCGCGGGGACTTAACGTAAAGACAAAATACATCTATGCATCCAGAAGAACATGGAGAATCCCTTCTTTTATCCATGAGGTTGACCGTGAATTCTGGGAGCCATATGGCAGTTTTGGAAATATCACTTCTAAGGACAAGCTGTTAAAAGCAATGGATCTGACAGACCGTCAGTTCCGTAAGTTTTTCCCGGCGGTTGTTCTGGATGGAGTTAATTTTACAGATAAGAAAGTATTAAATGGTCTGATCGACATATTTAAAAAGTCCGAAAGCTATAATCAGTATTTGATGAAAAAGGGAGCAGAAGAACGTGTACTTGTCAGCAGATATCTGGAGCAGGAGATTGACCGGACAGAGAAATTTGCCTTTGTGGAATACTGGGGCAGAGGTTATACACAGGACTGCTTTGTCAGACTGTGGCATGATATTGTAGGGGAAGAAGTGGATGTACCTTACTATTACAGTAGAACGGTACTTCCGACGATCGGTCATTCCGTACGATATAATTTCACGACCAATAATACGGCACAGTTCTTTATGGAAGGTATCTTTGCCAATATGCCATATAAGAGTATTGAGAAATACCAGGTTATAGATGGTAAGGTAGAACCGGTCATTGTTCCGGTTCCACACGATACGAGCCTTTTTGACTCCATGCAGAGACTTCTTCCGGAATTTGCATATCAGTATGCGAAGCTTCCACTTCATACACCGGAAGATACAGACCGGATGCTGTATGAATTTGCATTGAATTATTATAGAAATAATCTGGAAAATGAGGAATTTGCTGAGCAGATCGGTGGGCTGGTAGATTCGATTTCCCTCTATGGTAAGAAGCGTGAATTTGCACCGCCATTTACCATGAAGATGTTAGACAGCTTTGCGTCGAAGGAGAAAACCCGTGGAATGGGAAGTGTTACGACGAGTATCACCATGTCTGTAACCCGTGCTTCGGAAGAAGTAAAGAGACGGTATTTTGAGATGTACCAGATCATGCCGGGTGATGGATATGCTTCCGGTAGACTGTTATCAGAAGGAGAACTGGAAGAGAACAGAAAATACAAAGAGAAATACGAAGAGATCAAGGAGCGTGCAGAGCGATTTGCCGAATTATATGACGAGGCATCGGATGTATACGGTATTGAGAACAAGATCGTATTTGTAACAAATGCGAAGAATTTTACATCCGGATATCTTGGCAAGATGGCAGAAATGATGAAAGCACATAAGGAATTTTCGGTTGTTTTGCTTCGCATGGGTAATACCAAAAAGACGGATGAAGAGATTGCAGCGATTGTTGCATCTGCAAGATACATTATTGTTCCGGCAGCGATCCACCTGTTCTGTCGGACATCCTTCAGAATGGGAACAGATATGATCATGCTTCGTGATAATGCATTTAACCTTTATAATCAGGGGTATGAGGTTCGCTATTTCCTCAAATGGAAGCAGAAATATTTTGATTATGTCCTGAATAATGATACGGATATCCTTCAGGTTCCATCGGAACATCAGAGAGCGGAATTTGATAAGCAGTTCTCGCCAAAGGAAATGGATCGGGAAGTTCTGTATGGAAACTGCAGTACGGATATGTATTTTGATAAGGACTTCATCAGTGAGGCAAAACAGAAGCTGCAGGATCTTTTCCCGGAGACAGCAGACAGAAAGGTTATCCTGTACATGCCAACGCTTCGTAGAGTGAATTCCAGCAGCATATGGGCGAGAATCTTCAATATGCAGGCATTAAGCAAACTGATCGGTGATAAGTACTGTGTGGTTGTCAGCCTGAATGCGATCCAGAGCAAGAATGGATTTAAGAATGAACTGGAAGTAGAAGGCTTCAGTAAATGTATTAACAAGAACAATGGTATGACGATCCGTGCCTTAATGGTAGCAAGTGATGTGATCGTAGGTGATTACAGAGATTCCTTCTTTGAGACAACGATTCTGCGTAAGCCGGCATATTCGACCGCCTATGATTATGAGAAGATCATCAAGGGGCTGAATATGTCCCTGCATGCAAATGCATTTGATCAGAACCTGTTCTGCCCGATCGTCAGAACCGAACAGGAGCTTGCGGATCAGTTGAAGCAGATCGATCACTATGATTATCAGAAGATGGATCAGTTCCGGGAGAAGATGTTTGCAAACTGCGACGGACATTCCATGGAGCGTGTGCGTGATTATCTGCTTGCACATTACAAGGATTACGATAATCTGGTTACAAAGGATGAGCAGAAAAAGAATAAAGAATTTTATGAGAAATATCAGGAGCTGAAGAAGGTTGCGGATGAATTTGCAGAGGCATATGAGCTGGTCGTTCCGGAAACGGATATTGTAGATCAGATCGTTCTGTTATCTGAAAGAGCACTCACAAAGAATGATCCATTGTTCCAGTTGAAGGAATATCTGAAGGAACAGAAGATCTCCTGTAAGGTATTAATGCTGGATCAGAAAAAGACGGATCTTCTGCTATTAGCAAGGGAGCTTGCAACAGCAAGATATATTGTGACTTCAAAACCTGTTTCGATCCTGTGTCGCTGTGAACTTCGGGAGGAAACAGAGCAGATTATGTTGCCGGAGCTTGCATTTTCATTATATAAGAAAGAACTTCAGGCTGTTGATGAGATCAGGTGGAAGAGAAAGGGTGCGCATCTTGCTGCACAGAATCCGGTTTCGGTGCTTCAGATTCCGTCTGAAGGACAGGAAGATCTGTTCCGTAAGACCTATTCCGGAAATGGAAATGTTTATTGTGGACTGAAGGGAAGCTGCAATACGGATCAGTATTTTGACCAGAAGCTGATAGAGGAATCCAGAAATGCACTTATGAAGTTGATACCGGAGCTGAATGGACGTAAGATCATTCTGTATATGCCAAGCTGGAGAAAAGATAAAGAAACCAGAAAGACGGCGATGCTTTCTCTGAGCAAAATGCAGACAGCGCTTCAGGATAAGTACATGGTTGTGCTTCATTTTGATCAGGCAGGTCAGAAGGAAAAGGACCTGAAACAGTACGAGATCCCTGGTTTCTGCAAGGTGCTCGAAAAAGAGATTCCGGCACGAAGACTGCTGATGGCAGCCGATGTGATCGTAGGAGATTACAGTGCTTTATTCTTTGAGAGTGTGCTGCTTGGAAAACCGATGTATTCATCTGCATATGATTATGAGACATTTATAGAAAAAGACAGCATTCAGATGACAGCAGAAGAATTTGCAAATGAAATGTTCTGTCCGATCGTGAAGTCTGCAGAAGATCTGGTGAATGAGATCCGACAGATTGAATCATATGATTATCAGAAGCTGGAAGTATTTAGAAAAGATGTATTTGCTGACTGCGATGGCAATTCAGTCAGACGAGTTGCAGAATATCTGCAGCAACAGAGATAGAAAATGTGACAACAATACAGGAGCCGTTCCCGATTATGGGGAGCGGCTCTTTTTACTTTATAGGAAAGTTTGTCTTATAAAGTAAAAAACTTCAGAAATTTGTTATGCGAAGAGAGCGTTTCTTTACGGAATAAACGGAATATGGGATTCCTGTTTATATTTATAAACAATTAAGGTGAAAATATATTGAAATGAAGATTCGGTTGTGTATAATATTAAGTATCTATATTCAGGTATAGTAGTTTTCTGCGCTCAAAATTAAAGAGGTGCGTATAATAATATATCTGAAGGAAGCAACAAAAGAACAAAGAACAACAAAGAAAAAGAGAATAAGAACAACAAATGGAGGTAAAGAGAATGGGAAGGAAAAGCAAAAAAGTAGTTGCGCTTTTACTGGCATTGCTCATGGTCTTCTCAGTTTGTTCACCAATCAGTGGTGGAGCAGGTCTTGGAAGTACCAGTGCAAAAGCTGGAAACAGTGCACAGCCGGCAACGGCATCGGATGCGGAGGAAAGTGAGAAAGGAATCACGCCTTTGGCAAATCCGAATGGACTGACTCTCAGTGACTTTGAAATTACTGTGAATGGAACGGTAGTCAAAAATGATTCAAACGTGAAAAATGGAGACAGCGTTGGAATATCATTTAAATGGGCAATCGCTAACAATTCCGGTGTAAAGAATTTTGAAGTCGACCTGAAATCACAGGGAATTGATATTAACGATTATACAGAAACTGTTCTATATGATGAAAGTGGTATAGATGTTGGTACCTGGTATATACAAGAGGGCAAATATTATATCACTTTAAGAGATGAGTTCCTGGAAGAAAGTGAGATCAATGGATGGGCGAACATCGACGGAACGGTTGATTTTTCATCGTCTGATCTGGATACAGAAGACAAAGGAAAGATCAAGATCGGAGATGCAAGCTTTACTGTTAATGTTGATCTGAATGAGGTCGAAAGCTATGCGGAATCAAGCAAAACCAAAGGAGATGTAACGTGGAATGCAGATGGTTCCCTTAAGCAGTCTTATGAGGTAACAGTTACGGCCAAAAACGGAAAGGTTACACTTGGAGAGGCAACAGAATCAATGGGTTCTGCACTCGAAAATATGTCAAATATCCAGGTGAATGGAACCAGTTATGCAAGCTGGTCAGAAGCACAGGCTGCATTATCCGGTATGGTACTTGACAGCAAAGATGAAGCTACAAAAGCAGCTAAGATTACATATGATGTTACAGTCAGTGCTGCAAATGTAAAGGATGCTTTTAAAGAAAGCGATATTGAAGTTTTCAATAATAAGTTCTCTATCAAATATAAGACAAACAAGGACAATGATAAAGACACCAACAGTTTTACAACAGGTTTAAATGTCAAGAAGCCTTCGTTATCCAAAAATGGTACCTGGAATACAGATGCTTCCGGTAATAAGAAGTCAATCACCTGGACCATTCAGATCACATTAGGTGATCTGACGAAGAATCCGAATTTTGATATTAATAATGTAGCAATCAAAGATACATTAGGAAATTATCTGACAGCAGCAGGACTTCCTGCAGGTGTTGATCTGTCAGCCCTGAAACTGAGCGATTTCTCAGAAAACAGCGGTACATATACATTTACATATACAACGGATGTAGCGGATGACGCTCTGAATTCTGCACTTCCAACTGTACTTAAGAATGATGTAGATGTAGATTTTGACGGAACAAAATATGATAAGTCCAGTTCCCTTCAGACAGATGGCAAGGGAATTCTGGATAAGGAATTTGTAAAAGCAAATGCAGATGGAACATTGACCTGGAAAGTATCGATCAGTGTACCGGCATCAGATACGATCACAGACGTAGAACTTAGTGACTATGACAAAACGCATGGATATTACCAGTATTTTAATACTACTGTAGTGGTTGATGGTGTTACAGCCATTGATAATGGTGCTATGGTAAGTGGAAGCGGCATTGTTTCAACTGTTTCACAGGCGAATAACTGGGGACTCAGATTTACTTTTGATAATGCGTACATTGCATCTAAAAAAGGAAAGGTAATTGAGATTACTGTTAATACTATTCCGCAGGCAATCGGAGATGGTGCAGAATTTATTAACCATGCAAATCTTACATATAAAGATGCGAATGATAATAAATTTTCTGCAGATGCACAGGCAACTTATAAATATACAAATAGCCTTGAAAAAAAAGGTGAAGTCAGCTCAACTAAGCTGAATACGATCAATTATACATTGTCTGTTAATATGTCTGAGATTTCCAACGACTTGCAGGTTGGAGATGTGATCACTATTACAGATACATTGCCGGACACAATGCAATTTAATGATGATGCCAAGCTTCAGTTCAAGAAATGGCAGAGTCAGTGGTATGCACAAGAAGATGGAAGTCCGATGGCTATTACTGGCAGTATCAGTGGACATACCATTACATATTCGATACCGGTTACTCAGCAGGTATTAGATGGAATCACAAATGTAGCATCCGGTACACAGTTTTCAAAGTATATAGCGGATATTACATATTCTGCTTCTGTGGCAGATGATGCATTAACAGATTATGTTAAGAATGGTACTGCGATCAGTGTAACAAACAATGCAGAAGTTTCTTATAATGGAGAGACCAAAGGTAATGGTTCAACAACGAATACATTGACACCTGGAGATACAGTTAAGAAGTCAGGTGTATATATTCTGGATCAGAAGAAGAACAATGGTGAATCTACAACAGTCAAGGATCAGGTTGTGGAATATACCGTATATGTCAATACAAATGCTGCAAAACTTGCAAATGGAAAGACAATCTATGCCGAAGACAAAATGGGTAGCGCATTGATCTTCCAGGTTGATTCTCTTCACATTTATGAATATACCGGCGAAGGAGATCCGGAAAAAGACAGTTCAAACTGGACGGATGTTACTTCCGGATGTGCTTATTCATATGACAGCAACAGCAGAACTGTAAAGATGGCTTTGCCGGATAACAAAGCACTGAAGCTTGTATACAGAGCAGAAGTTAATCAGGTATTTGGTGGTTCACTGAATGCTTCCAATGCTTCGAACAGTTTCAGCCTTACAGGCTATACAGGATCAAACGGATCAACAAATACAAGTATTTCAACAGTTGTCCAGAAACCGAACGTATGGGCAGAATCTGTAACAGGTACGATCACATTGTATAAGTACTGGACAGATAGCAATAAGCAGATGCAGATGTTGAATGGCTCGACATTTGCCTTGTATGAATGTAAGAAAAATGCTGCAGGTGAGTGGACAAAGGATATTGATCCTACACCTGTTATGACGAATATATCTTTAGGTGCTGATGGTACCAAGAAGATTAGCGGTCTTGCATATGATAAGGTATTTGCACTGTATGAAACAACTGCGGATGATAATTTTGAAGTAAATAAAGATCCATATTACTTTATGGTAAGTAAGAGTAACAGTGATGTGGTTGCTCCAAGCTGGGTAGATCAGCGATTTAACAGCGGTTATCTGTATTATGAGAATAAACCGGGCAGCTTTACAGTTAAGAAAACGGTTGATGGCAATACAGACTCACTGCAGGGTTATGATGAATTTACATTTAACCTGACAGAAATAAACAAACCAAGTTTTGCCGCTGGAAAAGTAACTTATTCTACAAAATCAGGCGGAGTTGGAAAAACTGTAACTTCCAGTACAGTTACCGGTGTAGGAAGCTTTGGAGAGATTCAGTATGACACATCTGATATCGGAAAAACATTTTATTATGTAGTATCTGAGCAGGAAGGTGCTGTCCCAGGAATGACATATGACGCTTCCTTCTATATTATATCGTTGGAAGTAGATGCAAATGCAGCATCAGGTATCTATACCAAGAATGTGTCCGTTCAGAAATATGAATCGGATGGAACACCGGTTACAGGTTCCTATTCTGCAGATGCTTTAGGATTTGATAATTCTACAGCACCAAAGAAGGGTAATCTGAAGCTTGAAAAGGTAGTAAGTGGTGCTTATACGCCAGCTGCAGGAACAACATATAAGATTTCTGTAAAGAATAAGACAACAAATAAATACTATGACAAAGATGGAAAAGAAAGTGCTGCTCAGGTATATATTGAAGTACCGGCCGATGGAAGCGTAACGATCAAGGATCTTCCGGTAGGAACTTATATAGTAGCTGAGGATAAAACGGATGCAGCAAAAGCTGGTTATGCATTAACAGTAACCGGAACGGGGGATGTTAAGGTAACTAAGGATACAACCACGACAACAACCGTAACGAATACTTACACCCAGGATAAGGGAAGCTTAACAGTCGCCAAGGCAGTTGTAGGATATGACTTTGGAGCAGCAGGCAAGAACTTTACAATTTATGTAACAGATGCAAATGGAAAGTATGTCAAAGAGGATGGAAGCATAACAGCAACCAAGACAGGAATCAGCGTGCCGGCAAACGGAAGCGTAACGATCAATGACATCCCTGTAGGAATTTACAATGTAAGTGAAGATCCAACCGGAACAGCAGTTGCAAACTATGGCTTAGCAGTCAGTGGTGAAGGTAATGTCACCGTCACCAAGGATGCAACAGCAACCGCAACCGTAACGAACACTTATACACAGGATAAAGGAAGCCTGACGGTAGCCAAGGCAGTTGCAGGATATACCTTTGATTCCAGCAAGACATTCATGATCTATGTAACAAACGCAAGTGGTGAATATGTTCTTGCAGATGGAAGCGTAAGCGCAACCAAGACAGGAATCAGCGTACCTGCAAACGGAAGCGTAACGATCAATGACATACCTGTAGGCACATATAACGTAAGTGAAGAGCAAACCGGAACAGCAATTACGAACTATGATCTGGTAGTTAGTGGTGAGGGTGATGTAAATGTAACAAAGGATACAGTTGTCAATGCAACCGTAACAAATACATATACATATCTGACTACATCCGTAACTGTTAAGAAAGCATGGAACGATAATAACAACAAGGCCAATAAGAGACCTGGATTTGTAACGGTACAGCTTTATGCCGGAACAACTATATCAGGAATTCCGGTACAGCTTGATGAAAGCAATGGTTGGACAAAGACTTGGGATAATCTTCCGAAATATGATGCAAACGGATTAATCCAGTATACGGTCAAGGAAGTAAATGTACCTAAGGAATATACCGACAGCATAACAACAGATCCTGCAACAGGTGAGATTACAATTACAAATACAAGAACCAGCACAAAGGGTAAACTTGTATTAACAAAGACCGTTGTTGGTGATGTCGATAAGGCAGAAGCTGAAAATGTGATCAAGTTCAAGATTACAGACGAAGCAGGTAATTCTGAGACATATGCACTGACCGATTTCCAGTATGATGTATCGACAAAGAAATATACATTAGAACTGGATAAGCCAGCTGGAACTTATACCATTGAAGAAATACAGTATGATATTGATGGATATGAAACAAGCAGCATCAAATACGTAGTAGGAACAGGCCTTCAAAAGGATGGTAAGTCAGCAGAAGCAACAGTAGTTGTAGATGAAACAGTAAATGTTGCATTTGTCGATACATATGATAAGACAACTACAACAGAGGATACGACAGAAGTTACAACTACGACGGAAGATACAACAGAGATTACAACCACAACGGAAGATACCACAGAGATTACAACCACAACGGAAGATACCACAGAGGTCACAACTGAAACAGAAGATACAACTGAAACAGAAGATACAACTGAGACAGAAGACACTACGGAGATCACGACAACGGAAGACAAACCTTCCACTCCACCGGATACACCAAAAACCGGCGATGATGCTCCACTTATGCCACTTGTAATCCTGTTTATGCTCAGTGCAGCAGGAGTTGTAACAGTGATTGTTGTAAAAAAGAAAAATGATCGTGCAGATCGTAAATAAAACGAATCTATAAAAACAACAAGTAAAGGTCAGGCACTCTGGTATGCAGAAATGCATATCAGGGTGCTTTTCTCTGTTGTTTATGTCGAAATATAGCGAATGAATTCTAACTGAAAAAAGAAATAGTTGCACAATGTCGAAATATCGGTTATAGTAATTGCAATGCTAGAGAGATCTTGATGGAAGAAAACCAGATAAGGTCTTTCGAAAAACGGAAAAAGAAAAAGGGGGGACGGTCTCGAAGGTGAGACTATAAACGTATGAGTAAGATAACATATGTCAGAACGCAACGGGATAAAAAAGTTGCATTTCTATTATTTCTATTTAGTGCTATTCTGATAGCGCTTATTATCTGGGGTGGGAATGTATTTTCCAAATTTGAACAATATGTTGATATATCCAGTAAGAATACGATCGCAGCAATGATGGAACAGGTAGAACATTCCTATCAAATGCAGATTAATTCAATGTATGAAGAAACAGAACGTCTTGAGAACTATCTGTTTGATGGCAAAACGAGGTCTGTTGTACTGGCAGATTATGAAGATTATTTTATAGCTATGGAGAATGATTCTGTACGGGATATCGTATTCGTTGATCATACCGGAAAATATATCTGTGATGATGGCAAAACAGGAACATTGGATTTGGGTGATACAAAGGGCACTCTGTTTGATGTTGGCGGTCAGTCTGTCCAATATTGTACCTGGAGAAACGGAGAAGAAATATTTGTTGTAGCAAAAAAATATGAAGCATTCTATGTAAATGAAAATGAATATGAAGTCATAGCATTTATTTATAATACAGATAGGGTAAATGATCTGTTTGTTGATTCTGCATATGGGGGACAGGCAAAACTCTATGTGACAAATGTAGACAGCATGGTTACATATGCAGATTTGGATAATAATGAGGGCGTTGTGCGCAATTATAATATCCTTGATCACTATCTGGACGAGTCTGTGATCGAAGAAGAGCAGTATGCACAGATTACAGAGGATTTCAGTGAAGGCAGACAGAATTGTGTAACCTTGTATGAAGGGAAAAATGCTGAATATTTCTATTACCAGCCATTAGAGGGAACGGAGTTCTTTCTCGTATTTCAGGCGCCATGTGCAGTGGTACAGAGTGTATTGACGGATTATCAGAAGAAGGTGTCATGCTCATGGATGGTAACGGTTGTGATCATAGCGTGTATCATGTTAGCGTTGGCAGTAGGAACCGTCGGAGCGATCCATATGAGAACCTGGTGTGAATATGAGCGTCAGACGGCTGATATGCACCGGGAAAACAATGTACAATTGCGGCGTATGAATGCCGTGATGGAGGAAACCGTCCGGGAGTACCGGTTAGCACAGGAAGGGGCTTTGGAAGAAGAAACCGAAGAGGAAGCGGCTGAAAGAGAGGCAGAGGAAGAACGGGAAAAAGAAAGACAGATCCGTGAAGCACTTCCAAGGGTCGCATTCGTAGGCGAACGTTTCCTGCTGGTCGACGATAATGATATGGAAGGACTGCTTTTGCAGGAGGCATTGACCAAAAGAGGAGCGGAATGTACCATAGCAAAGAGCGGAGAGCAGGCATTGAAGATGTTTAAACGTTCAAAGCATGAAAAGTTCCAGTATATATTGATGGACGCTGATATGCCGGATATGGATGGCTATCAGGCAGCCAGAAGAATCCGGCTGATGGATCATCCGCAGGCAAAAACGATACCGATTCTGGCAATGACTTATCACGCAACACCAGAGGCTATGCGGATGGCAGCTATAACAGGTATGTCCGGTCAGGTTGAGAAGCCGGTTAAAATGCAGACGCTTGCTCTGATCATAACTAAACTGAAGAGTAAGAACAGGGTTCATCCAGGATATGATTATGACAGAAAATAGCAAGAAACCGAAAAAACAGTATTTGTATTTTCTGTTGAAGTGTAATGAAAAAACTATTATTTACATTTTCTATTGAGATGTTATACTAATGCTATATGCAGTTAGAGATGGATGATGTTTTATAGGACATATGATATTACGCTGCATATATTGATATTAGGAAACGAAATGGAGTAAGACTGGAATGGAATTTGAAAATGATGTAAAAGCAGTCGTTGCAGAAATGGCTGAGGCATTAAATAAGAATTATTCGGATCAGAAATTATTTGATCTGTCACTCGGAGAGCGACTTCCGCAAAAGGATGAGATCATTGATTTTGTGGATGAATTGCGGAAAGTAACATTTCCGGGTTTCTTCGGGAGAGAGAATATGGCATATGCTAATAAGGAGTATTTTGCAGGGCATAAGCTGTCATTGATATATGATAAATTATTCCGTCAGATCAAGGTGGCATTGAGCTATAAAAATGATGCTAAGAGCTATCAGGAGATTACAGAGGAAGCACAGGAGAAAGCTCTGGGCTTTATCCGTTGTATACCGGAGGTTCAGGCACTTCTTTGCAAAGACGTAGAAGCAGAATATAACGGAGATCCGGCCGCAAACAGCCGTGAAGAGATCATCTTCTCCTATCCGGGGTTATTTGCGATATTTGTATACCGATATGCACATGTGCTCTATCAGATGAAGGTGCCGTTTATTCCAAGGATCATGACAGAATATGCACATGGTGAGACAGGAATAGATATCAATCCGGGTGCCAATATTGGTGAATATTTCTTTATTGACCATGGAACCGGAATCGTTATCGGTGAAACAACCGATATTGGAAATAATGTAAAAATCTATCAGGGGGTTACCCTTGGTGCGCTGTCGACCAGAAAGGGCCAGCAGTTGTCCGGTGTCAAACGTCACCCAACCATAGAAGACAATGTAGTTATCTATGCGAATACAACCATTCTTGGTGGCGAGACCATTATTGGTGCAAATTCCGTAGTGGCGGGAAATACCTTCGTGACGAAGTCCATCCCTGCCAACACCAAGGTTGCCTCCACTATGCCGGAACTCGAAATCAAGACCTCAAACTAAACAGTTATAACAGACAAAACAGGTGGACGCTCTCTAACAGCCTGACTATAATTGACTCGCACAATTTCTATTCGCTGCACATGCCTGATTCGTAAATACTCCTGTGCCAACTCGTCCTTCGGACTCAAACAGGCACCCGTATTTACTGGCAAGGTGCATCTAATTACGAAATTTTCGCTAATGTCAATATATAGTCAGACTGTTAGAGAGTGTCCACCTATTTTTGTCTTTCATACAGATATAAAGTCTTACAAATACCGGAACATTTCTTTGGCGTCTTCTTTTTTAGTGGAGTCGGCAATCATCGTTACCTCGACTTTGACGGTTTTGTTGCCGAAGCTAATCTCGATAACGTCGCCGACCTTCACATCAGTGGATGCCTTGGCAACCTTGTCGTTTATCATAACACGTCCGGCGTCGCAGGCTTCATTTGCGATGGTTCTTCTTTTGATCAGTCGTGAAACCTTTAAATATTTGTCTAATCTCATTTGTATATCTCCTTTTGTATTTTAAATGATGATGTTCTATATAGTCGTAAAAGTATTTTGTTGGAGGGCTTATGCCATTCCATTTACTGTTTTGTATTTGAAGAGCATTTCGGCATGATTCTGTTCTTCAACCTGGATGTCAGCTAGAAGCTTGCGAATCGTACTGTCGCCAAATATGAATACATCGCTGTTATATTCAGAGGATGCGAGCTTTTCGCTGGTGATACAGTCTGTTGCAAGAAAGGCATCATCCTTCTTATCCTGAGACTGTCCAAGCTGGCTGTAGGTAGCTTTTGGGTCGTAGTCTCTGCCATCACTGTCATTGCAGTTACAGCTTGGTACGGTTCCGGTCAGAACCTGCTCCAGACTGTCATAGTGCTTCTGTTCATTTCCCTTCAGCGTGGTAAATAATTCCTGTAACACTGGATCCTTTGCCTGAGCTGCATATTTGTCGTATTTGTCAATGCAGGCCTGTTCCAGTGCCTGAAGATCCTTGATCGCCTGTTTTTCCTTTTCTTTTAAGACCATAGTTATTGCCTCCTGCTTATTTAATGAATTGATACATATAACAGGTATGCAGGAACAACCGGCAGTACGCTGTTTTTGCATCTACCAGAAGTATTGCCAGAAGACAGTTGGGTTATTCCGCAAATAATCATATCATGCAAGACCGCGGTCAGATTATTCCGGAAAACAGACGGACTATTCCAGAAAATAGAAAAGCAAAAGGGATGCTGATTTATACGATGCAGCATCCCTTAAGTACTTGATTCGTTCTATAAAAACTAGTTAAGTGAATCCTTTAAAGCCTTACCAGCTTTGAATTTTGGAGACTTAGAAGCAGCGATTGTCATTGTTTCGCCTGTTCTTGGGTTTCTACCTTCTCTTGCTTCTCTTTCAGCAACTTCGAATGTACCGAAA
>UMHZ01042689.1_pt1 | contig 21031 bp, 19 predicted proteins | sample 1965671 | NCBI WGS metagenome assembly UMHZ01 (sample SAMEA4836111, study PRJEB28245) | human gut metagenome | biome: gut microbiome; material: fecal sample | place: Denmark | collected 2008 | reverse complement strand
AGTTTGCTATGATTCCTATGAATCTTATGAAAAATAAGGTTGCTGACTATATCATCACAGGTCAGTGGGCTAAGAAAGCATGGAAAGAAGCTTGTAAATATGGTAAAGCAAATGCGATAGCATCTTCTGAGGACAAAACATTCTCGTATATTCCTGACTGTTCGGATTTGCCGATTTCTGAAGATGCAGATTATGTATATATCTGTGAGAACAATACGATATATGGAACAAAGTATAAAGAACTTCCAAACACAAAGGGCAAAACATTAGTTGCAGATGTTTCTTCATGCTTCTTGTCTGAGCCGGTAGATGTAACAAAATATGGTGTTATATACGGTGGAGTTCAGAAAAATATCGGACCTGCAGGTGTAGTTATCGTTATTATGCGTGAAGACCTTATTACAGAAGATGTTTTAGAGGGAACACCTACAATGCTTCAGTATAAGACACACGCAGACGCAGACTCATTATATAATACACCACCTGCATACGGAATTTACATATGTGGAAAAGTATTTAAGTGGCTCAAAAAGATGGGTGGACTTGAAGTTATGAAAAAGAGAAACGAAGAAAAGGCAAAGATTCTCTATGACTTCCTTGACCAGAGCAAGTTATTTAAGGGTACTGTAGTTGCAAAAGACCGTTCTCTCATGAATGTTCCATTTGTAACAGGTGACAAGGAACTTGATGCAAAATTTGTTGCAGAAGCTGAGAAAGCAGGTTTCGTAAATCTTAAAGGTCATCGTACAGTTGGCGGTATGAGAGCAAGTATCTACAATGCAATGCCAAAAGAGGGTGTTGAGAAACTTGTTGAGTTTATGAAGAAGTTTGAGGAGGAGAATGCATAATGTTTAAATATACTTGTCTTAATCCTATCGCAGATGTAGGTTTAAACAATCTTACTGACAAATATACAAAGACAGACGATTTTGCAGAAGCAGACGCAGTCTTAGTAAGAAGTGCAGCGATGCATGATATGGAGCTTTCTGACAATCTCTGTGCAGTAGCAAGAGCAGGTGCAGGTGTAAACAACATCCCACTTGACAAATGTGCAGATAAGGGTATTGTTGTTTTCAATACTCCTGGAGCAAATGCAAATGGTGTCAAAGAGCTTTTTGTTACAGGTATGCTTCTTGCAGCGCGTGATGTTGTAGGAGGTATCGAATGGGCAAAAGAAAATGCTGACAATGAAAACATCAGCAAAGATATGGAGAAAGCTAAAAAGCAGTTTGCAGGAACAGAGCTCATGGGCAAAAAGATCGGTGTTATCGGTCTTGGTGCTATTGGTGTTCTCGTTGCCAATGTTGCAAACCGTATGAAGATGGATGTCTATGGAGTTGATCCATTTCTTTCAGTAAACAACGCACTCTCTCTTTCAAGAGATGTAAAGATAGTTAAATCTTATGAAGAAATCTATAAGAATTGTGATTATATCACCATTCATGTACCGCTTCTTGAAGATACAAAGGGAATGTTAAATAAGGAAGCTTTTGATAAGATGAAAGATGGTGTCGTTATCTTAAACATGGCAAGAGATACTCTTGTAAATGACGATGATATGAAGGGTGCTCTTGAGTCAGGAAAAGTTGCAAAATATGTAACTGATTTTCCGAATCCAGCAGTTATGAAGATGCCAAATGTAATCGCAACACCACATCTTGGAGCTTCAACAGCAGAGTCAGAGGATAACTGTGCAGTTATGGCTGTAGATGAGATAAGAAATTACATGGAAAACGGAAATATCGTAAATTCCGTAAATTATCCAAACTGTGATGCCGGAGTGTGTGATACAAAGGGAAGAATTACAGTCTGCCATAAAAATGTACCTGCAATGCTTAACCGTATTACAAATGTATTCTCTGAAGCAAACATCAATATAGCTCATATGACAAATAAGAGTCGTGGAGATTATGCATATTGTATATTTGACATAGACTCTGAGTCATCAGCAGATGTAGCTGATAAACTTTCAGCAGTTGATGGTGTATTAAAAGTAAGAATTATCAAATAAGCACTAAAAAATACTATCATTATTAGATATTTTTATTCTGTTATCTGACAGGATAAAAATAAAAGGAGAAGGCTATATAATAAAAGTTACCGGTCGTACTAAAGGTGTGAACAGTAACATAAAAAGGTTTCAAAACTGTATTGGAGCATGAATTGTACCGGCAGACAAATGCAGGTTTTGTTTGAAATAATAACAAATATCTGTTGGTACATAGTTTCCGATACAGTTTTGTTTCTTATTTTGGAAATGAGGTAAAAATGAATTATCGTGAAGCCACGGATTATATAGAAAAGCTGCAGACAGAGGTTGGCAGTGACCTTTCACTTAAACAGATAAAATATTTAGCGGATAAAGTTGGAAATCCTGAAAATAAATCAAGAATAATACATATTGCAGGGACAAACGGTAAAGGCTCTGTTGGAAATTTTATTGCCGGAATTTTAGCCATGTCGGGATACACCGTTGGAAGATATGTTTCCCCTGCATTATTTGCCTATAGAGAAAAAATACAAAAGATTACCGGAAATATATACGGATTACAGAAAGAATATATATCAGAACAGGAAGTTGCGGATAATCTCACATATCTTATTGAAAAGACGGACGAGATAAGAAAAGAGGGAAAAAAGGCTCCCACGGCATTTGAAATAGAAACTGTTATGGCATACAAAGTCTTTGCGGACTGGAAAGTTGATGTTGCGATAGTTGAAACCGGAATGGGAGGAAGGCTTGATGCGACAAATATAGTAGAAAAACCGGTTTTATCTGTGATAACATCTATTTCGATGGATCATATGGATTATCTTGGGGACACGCTCCTTGCGATAGCAAAAGAAAAATATGGAATTATTAAAAACAGAGTGCCTGTTGTTGCAATAGAACCTGAGTCTGAATGTCTTGAGGAGTTAAAATATACTTGCAGGAGACATGATGCAAATCTGAATATATTTTCAAGAGACGATATAAGACCATATGAACTTTCGGTAGACAAGACTTCGTTCATATATGAAAATGAAAAGTTCACACTAAGTCAGGCGGGAATTTTTCAGCTTGACAATGCTGGATTGGCACTTGAAGCGGCAAAAGTATTATATGGCTCAGGTTTCAGACTTATAAACAAACAGTCTATAAAAGAAGCATTTAAGATGTGCAGATGGCCGGGAAGATTTGAAGTTGTATCGCATGATCCCTATGTTATCGTTGACGGTGCACACAATCCTGATGCGGCAAGGCTGCTAAAATATTCGTTGAGTGCATATTTCCCGGGTGAAAAATTTATTTATATAATAGGTGTATTTAAAGATAAGGACTATGAGCAGATATTAAGGACTACACTTCCCCGTGCAAAAAGAGTATATACGATAAATGCTCCGGCACCGAGAGGACTTGAGTCGGAACAACTGGCGGAATGTGCCGCTCAAATATCAGACAATAAGATTAAACATATTGAGGCAAAGCATAATGTAAGAGAGGCATTGTCAAGCATTTCCAGAGATGGTGTTACGGGCAGGATAGTTGTATTTGGCTCACTATCATTTCTACATGAAGTCTATGAATATTTTGGAAAAGGTTATTAAACATAGGATATGTGGCATTAAACTGACTGATAAAAATGTTGAAATGATATACGGTTAGTAGTACAATAACATTATATTAGTGGGCTTTAAATGATAGTATAAAGCGTAGACGGACGGTAATAATAGTTGCGGTGAGGGATAAATATTGTTTAGAAAAAATACGATAAAATGTTTTGCTTTTCTGTTTTTAAGTCTTTGTATGGCTTTTTCTTTTAAGACGGATGCCTGTGAGTCGGCTGCCATAACAGGAGAGACATCTCTTGCAGGAATGACCATGTATCTTGACAGATTTTATTCTGCTTCTGTTAAAAAGAAGACAGATGATAGAAAAGAACAGGTTAAGGCAAAAAAGAATAACAGGAAGAAAATTAAAAAGAAATCAAACATATATGATACACTGGCAAATGCGGGATTTAAGTATGAAAATCTTGGCGTTGCAAATGTGTCAGGGGCGTTAAATGTCCATAGGGAAGCGTCAGAGAGTTCGGCTGTTGTCGGAAAGATGACGAAAGACAATGGATGTGATATAAAAGGGACAAAAGGTAAATGGTCACATATTGTTTCAGGGAAAGTTAATGGATATGTTTTGTCTAAATATCTTTTGACGGGTGATAAAGCAAAGTCGAGGGCAAAGAGCGTGGCAAGATTAAGAGCCATAGTCAATACCAAGACTTTAAATGTGAGGACGCTCCCTTCAATAGATTCAAAAATATGTGATACATTGTCACAGGAGGAAGAATATACAGTTGGCAATTCCGATATTAAAAAAGAATGGCTTCAAAAATATATAAAGAAAAATCTTAATAAGACATTTGGAAAAAAACAGCTTAAAAGTGTTAATAAGAAAGCGATGTATCAGGATTTGAATAACTGGATAATGCTTTCGATAGATGAACAGGATGTATTTATAAACAAGGATTTTCTGGAGTTTAACTATGATTTATCAAAGGCTGTTGCCTATAGCAGTTCAGATACATCATCAGGACAGAATAATGGAAGCTCCGGTAAGGGTTCGATATATTCAAAGCTTGTAGCTTATGCGATGAAGTTTCTCGGAAACAAATATGTCTGGGGAGGTACAAGCCTCACAAATGGAACAGACTGCTCAGGTTTTACCATGAGGATATATGAGCATTTCGGCTATAAGATACCTAGAGTATCAAGATCGCAGGCAGCATTTACCAAAACGGTCAAGGCATCAGATGTAAAAGTCGGGGATTTGTTCTTTTATGGAAATAACGGATATATAAGCCATGTCGCTATGTATATCGGAAACGGACAGATAATCCATGCGAGCAATCACAGGGATGGAATAAAAATATCAAATGCTTATTACAGAAAACCTATAAAGATAGGACGAGTTATAAAATAAACTATAAAAATAATGATAATTGACCGAACAGAGAGTGAGGGAGATTGAAAAATATTAAGAACATAACTAATACTGATTTGGAGGAATAATTTTATGCAGTTTCAATGGTATCCCGGACATATGACGAAAGCTAAGAGAGCGATGCAGGAAGATATCAAGCTGATAGATGTTATTATAGAGCTGGTTGATTCGAGAGTGCCTTTTGGCAGTAAAAATCCTGATATAGATACACTTGCAAATGGGAAGTCGAGAATACTCCTCATGAATAAATATGATCTTGCCGACAAAGCGGTATCTGACAAATGGACAAAATATTATGAAGAAAAAGGCTATTTTGTCGCAACGGTCAATTCAAAGAATGGCAGAGGCGTAAAAGCTGTAAATGATGTTATACAGAAAGCTTGTAAAGAAAAGATTGAGCGTGACAGAAAAAGAGGAATATTGAACCGTCCTATAAGAGCGATGATAGTAGGTATTCCAAATGTCGGCAAATCTACTTTTATAAATAGCTTTGCCGGAAAAGCATGTGCAAAGACAGGGAACAAGCCGGGTGTTACAAAAGGTAAACAGTGGATAAGACTTAATAAGAATGTAGAACTACTTGATACACCTGGTATTCTCTGGCCTAAATTTGAAGATCAGCAGGTAGGATTAAATCTTGCATTTATAGGTTCTATCAAAGATGAACTTTATAATATCTATGAGTTGAGCCTTTTGCTGCTTGATTATCTTATAAAGAATTATCCTGATGCAGTAGCAGATTTTTATGAGATAGAAAATTCAGACTCAAATAATGAACTGTTAGAGAGGATAGCAATAAAAAGAGGATGCATAAAGAGTGGTGCAGAGTATGACCTTGATAAAGCAGCAAAATGTCTTGTAGATGATTTTAGAAATGGCAGGATTGGAAAGATAAGTCTTGAAATTCCCGGTTAGTATGGCAAAGCAGTCTGAAAGTTGTTTGCTGTACGCTGCATCCGGGGATTGCGAAACTAATTATTATATGATTAGGAGTAAGTCGGGATGTATGATTATGAACAGATTGAAGACAGTTTAAGATTCTGTGACAGAAAAATATATAGAACCGATGCGGATTATCAGAGACAGTATTCTGAGTCTGAAAAGCAGAACTGGGAACAAATCGCAGAGGATATAATAAGTCGTAAAGATGCCAAAAAGGACAGGTTTAGCAGTATTGCTGTGAGTGATGAAGATGTTACATATTCTGATATTGCGGCAATATACAGAAAAAAAGCTGATGAATATATATCGATTCCAAAAAGGCTTTTTAGTAATGTGGTACTCTTAGCATTATGTGTCTTTATAGCCTTTGGTGCGGCACATCTTTTTATAGATAATGTTGCATTTCAGAGCACAGTTGAAGGTACATCAATGCTGCCGACACTTGAAAATGATGATTCGCTTATAATTGACAAATTTTCATATGTTATAGGTTCACCGAAACGATATGACATAGTAGTTTTTCCAGTCAAAGAGGAAAAAGGAAAACAAGATTATTTTATAAAGAGGATAATAGCACTTCCGGGAGAAACAGTAAGCATTGATGATGGAAGAGTGTATATAAATGGAACTCCTTTAAAAAGTGATAAGTATGGAAAGGAAAGCATCAAGGATGCAGGACTCGCCTCTGTTCCACAGACACTTGCACAAGACGAATATTTTGTATTAGGTGATAACAGGAACATGAGTACAGACAGCAGAAATGAAATGGTTGGTCTGGTTAAAAGAAAAGATATTGTTGGAAAAGCCGTATTTAGAATATTGCCGTTTGGAGAATTTGGAGGATTGAATTGAAGTCTATAAGTGAGATAAAAGCAGAGCTGGAAAATGCCGATAAAGATACAAGGGAAAGTCTTCTTGAATTGTGTAAGAAAGATACAAGAAAAGGCGTATTGAAGCTGGTAGAGAAATACAAAAAGCAGAAGGCTGCTATGGCTGAAGAACTTGAGCGTCTTAAAAAGATGCATGAATTTGAAGATAAATACAGTGAATATGAGTATATTGCGGGAATTGACGAAGCGGGCAGAGGACCACTTGCGGGGCCTGTAGTTGCTGCAAGTGTAATATTGCCAAAAGATTGTGAGATATTATATCTGAACGATTCAAAACAGTTGAGTGCAAAGAGACGAGATGAACTCTTTGATGAGATAAAACAGAAGGCTATAGCCTATGGGATAGGAATAGTATCACAGGGGCGTATAGATGATATAAACATCTTACAGGCGACATATGAGGCAATGCGTGAAGCGATAGGTCGTATGTCTGAAAAACAAAATCCTGATTTGCTTTTGGTCGATGCGGTTCATATTCCGGATGTAGATATAAAGCAGGTAGGAATTGTCAAAGGTGATGCAAAAAGTGTTTCCATAGCTGCTGCAAGTATTCTTGCAAAGGTGACTAGGGACAGATTTATGGTTGAGATGGATAAGTTATATCCCGAATACGGTTTTGCAAGTCACAAGGGATATGGTTCAAAATCCCATATTGAAGCAATTAAAAAATATGGTGCGTCGCCTATTCATCGTCAGACATTTATCAAAAATTTTGTAGATTGAGTATAGGTGATAACCTTAAAAGGAATAAGGCAATATTAATGCGAACCTTGAATGTATTATCGTAAATCAAGCCGAAAGTATTTGTTTTGTGAAGATAACGAGAGTTTATTTTAATATAAGGGGGATATTGTATGGCAGATAACAGAAATAAGATGATTTATGGGCGTGATGTTGTCGGAAAAAGAAGACCGGATAAATCGGCGGTTGCACTTGAGTACACACTTCACGATAAAGCACCTAAGGTAATCGCATCAGGTAAAGGTTATCTTGCCGAGAAGATAATCGACAAGGCAAACGAGGAAGATATACCGGTTCATAAGGATGAAAAGTTGGCAAAGAGCCTTGAAAACATTGAGATAGGAGAGTATATACCGACTGAACTTTATCAGGTTGTGGCGGAGGTGCTTGTATTTGTCGATGCCATGGATAAGATTAAAGGCAAGGTAATGGATAAAAAGGAAAATAACAGAAATGAATAAAAGAGAGATTGGTTCTGTCTACGAACAAAAAGCCGTGGAGTATCTTGAAAAACACGGGTATATTATTGTCGGGCAGAACTATTTTTGCAGATATGGGGAAATAGATATTATTGCTAAAAAGGATGATGTGCTCGTCTTTGTCGAAGTGAAGTACAGAAAAAGTTCAAAGGCTGGACTTGGCGAGTCTGCCGTAGATAGGAAAAAGCAGCTTCATATAGTAAAAGCAGCACAAAATTATATGATAGAGAAATATAAAACTGATGAACTGTCATGCAGATTTGATGTTATTGCCATAAACGGTACGATGCTCCATCATATAGAAAACGCATTTGACGGATATTATTAAAAAGAGGTGTGAATATGGTTGGAAAATATAAGGAAAAGGTAGAATATATGATAAAACGCAGGGAGATGAGCAGTAAAGAGTGCTATTGCGAGGTGAACAAGGGTGTTCCGATGATAAGATTTCGCTGCCTTGACAGATATGACTTTGTATCACTTGCGTTTTCGACAAGACTTGGGGGTGTGACTGATAAAGATTATCTTTCAAGTCTTAATTTTGGATGGGACAGAGGAGACAAGGAAGAAAATGTCAGAGAAAACTACCGCAGAATGTGTAAGGCACTGGGTACTGATTATAAAAAGCTCATACTTTCAGACCAGGTACATGGAGATAAAATTGAATATGTCGATGAGAGATATGCTGCCGGAGAGAAAATCGAAAAGAAGCTAAAGGGTGTTGATGGTATGGTAACTGACAAAAAAGGTCTTACGCTTGCAACATCATTTGCTGACTGCGTACCACTGTTTTTTATTGATACAGTGGGGAAAGTTATTGGTTCTTCACATTCGGGATGGAGAGGAACTGTAGCAAGGATAGGACAAAAGACCATAAAAAAGATGGCAGAGCAGTTTGGAAGCAGACCTGAGGACATAATATGTATAATAGGTCCTTCAATATGCCGGAAATGTTATGAGGTCAGTGAAGATGTAGCAATAGAGTTCATAAAAGAATTTGGCAGGAATGGCATAGCAGAAAATATAGTTATGAGAAAACCTGAGACAGAAGATAAGTTTCTTTTAAATCTGTGGGAGGCTAACAGGGTACAGCTTTCAGATGCCGGAGTACCTGATAAAAACATACATATAAGCGGCATCTGTACCTGCTGTAATCCTGATATATTATATTCCCACAGAGCGAGCAGGGGAAAACGCGGAAATCTGAACGGATTTATCAGATTGACATAGAGTGTTTTTCCATAAGCTCTTGTATTCTCTGAGTTGCATCAATTAGGTCATTGACACTTGTATCATGGTTGAGAGTGTCGATGATCGCTGCAATATATTTGCTCAAATCAACGCTGTGGTAATAAGGCTTGTTCTTTATCTCCTCCGGGCAATAACAGAGATTTGTAGTGTAGATGGCATCAAATAAGCCGTCTTTATATGCGTTGTCAAGTTCTGTTGTTCCATTTGCAAACAGACCGAATGTTACGCAGATAAATATTTTGCCTGCACCACGGTTTTTTAATTCCTTTGCGACTTCAAGAATAGTGTGCCCTGTTGAAATCATATCATCAATAATGATAATGTCTTTTCCGGAAACATCATTTCCGAGGAATTGTGTCGAAACTACAGGATGCTCACCATCAATAAGTTTTGAATAATCCATTCGTTTATAAAATAATCCCATCTCAATGCCAAGAGCACCAGCGTAATATACGGCTCTTTTCATACCACCTAGGTCAGGCGAGATAACCATCATGTGTTCAGGGTCTATCTTTATATCAGGATTTGTTTTTACAACTGTATCGATAAACTGGAAAGATGTGAAGAAATTATCAAATCCGTGATTTGGTATCGCATTCTGAACACGGTTATCATGTGCATCAAAAGTGATTATCGTTTCAACTCCCATCGAAACAAGTTCCTGAAGTGCCTGTGCACAGTCAAGTGATTCATTTATATAACGGATATGCTGTCTGCCCTCATAGAGATATGGCATTATTACGGTTATTCTTCTAGGGTGACCGCTGCATGCCATTATGACACGCTTGAGATCCATGAAAAAGTCATCAGGTGACATATTAGTTGTTTCATTTCTCATGGTGTACTGCTGTCCGTAATTTACGGTGTCAACAATGATAAAAAGGTCTACACCTCTCATAGACTCGTTTATGACACATTTTGCTTCGCCTGTACCAAATCTTGGACAGTCATAGGAAACAAGATAGTTTTCCGTATCATATCCTGTCATCTTAAAATCAGGTTTCTGCATTTCGGAAAGTGCTTTGTGTCTTCGAGCGATAATCTCTTTGTTAATCTTTTCGCCAAGTTCCGTCTGATTGCCAAGAGCGACAATTTTAAGCGGGGCAAGTGGCATTGAATCTTTGAATTTTCTACTGGACATTATCTACCTCTCTCTGCATCAGAATGTATGCGTTTATTTTAATTAGTTGTATATAACTACCTTGAAATACTATAACTTTTTTCTGAAATATCGTCAAGTGATATACAAGGTTGATTTTTTGATGGATTTATGGTATAAAATAGATTGTTGTGTTTTGCTTTGAAGCGAAAATGTGTACTTTAAAGTATTACAAAATAAAATAAATATTTATTATCTGGAGGAATTATTTTGAAAAAATATAGTAAATTGCTGGCAGTAACACTTTGTGCATCGATTGCACTCGCATCAACAGGATGTTCAGCTACGAACAAACTTAAAAATGCGATAACAAATAAAAAGACAACTTCTGATACAAAAAAAGAAAGTGCAGAGAGTGTAAAATGTCTTGATTATGTAACACTTGGCGATTATTCAACCATTAAGATCAAAAAGAGTGAGATCGACAAATCCACAAAAGAGCAGTTGGAGAAGAATATCAAGAGTACAGGGGATTATAAAAAGGTAAAAACAGGAAAAGTAAAAAAAGGCGATATAGTAAATATCTATTATGTTGGAAAAATAAATGGGAAGACTTTTGACGGAGGCAGTCTTACAAAAAAGACAAACAAAGCAGGATATGATCTTGAAATCGGTTCAAAATCATTTATTGACGGCTTTGAGGATGGACTTATCGGTAAAAAGATTGGCTCAAAATGTAAAGTAAAGGTTACATTCCCTAAATCTTACAGTCAGAACCAGAAAATTGCCGGTAAAAAGGCAGTATTTTCTGTTACGATAAACTTTAAGGAAGTATATCCAAAACTTACGGACAAATTCGTAAAGAAAAATTTAAAAGATTTTGATAAGAATTATGAAAATACTGCAAAGGGATATACACAGTATGTAAGGGACACGCTTTTAGGTGAGAAGGCATGGAAGGTATTCTATGACACTTGTAAGATAAAAGATTATCCTAAATCAAAGATGGACACAATGAAAACACAGCTTAAGACATCTATAACATATTACCTTAAAAGTAATGGCTACACACTTGAGAATTATCTTAAGTCACAGAATCTTTCAACTAAAGAGTTTAACAAACAGCTTGAGACTACAGCTAAGTCTGATGTTGGAAAGCAGCTTGTTTATGGTGCTGTAGCTGAAAAAGAAAATATAAAAGTTACAGACAAACAGTATAAGGATGAAGTTAAGACTTATCTTACAAACTATAATTGTAAGAGTGAGAAAGAACTTAATTCTACATTTAAGGATTATTATGGAGTAGATGCAAAGTCTATTATAAAAGATGATATTTTATATAAGAATGTAAAAAATTATCTTATCAAAAATGTTAAAGAAGCATAAAGCAGGTTAATTACAGATAAGGTTATTGTTCGTAATTTAAAGTGCGTGCTGTAACGGATAAAGTGTCAAAAAATGTGCTCTCAGTATTCTTTGTTTTGAGAAGATACCGGGAGTACATAAAATAGAAACGGAGGTTCATATGGCTAAACCTATAGTAGCGATAGTCGGACGACCAAATGTCGGAAAATCAACACTTTTTAATATGCTTGTCGGCGAACGCCTGTCGATAGTAAAAGATACTCCGGGTGTTACAAGAGACAGGATATATGCTGATGTAAACTGGCTTAATTATCACTTTACACTGATGGATACCGGTGGAATCGAGCCTGAGACAAATAATCAGATGCTCCGCCATATGAGAGAGCAGGCTGAGATGGCGATTGAGATGGCAGATGTTGTAATGTTCGTTGTCGATGTAAAGCAGGGTGTTGTCGATGCTGATTATAAAGTCGCTGAGATGCTTAGAAAAGCACAGAAAAAGATAGTTCTTGTCGTAAATAAAGTAGATAATTTTGACAAGCTTATGCCTGATGTTTACGAATTTTACAATTTAGGACTCGGAGATCCGTATCCTATATCATCAATTGGCAAATTAGGAATTGGTGATATGCTCGATGAAGTCACAGCTCTTTTTCCTGAAAATGAGGATGATGCTGAGGATGAAAGACCGAGGATTGCGATAGTCGGCAAGCCAAATGCAGGAAAATCATCGATTATAAATAAACTTCTCGGAGAAAACAGGGTTATTGTGTCTGATGTTGCCGGAACTACAAGAGATGCAGTTGATACGGCAGTAAAGTGGAATGGCAAAGAATATGTATTTATAGATACAGCAGGTCTTAGAAGAAAAAATAAGATAAAAGAGGAAATCGAGAGATATTCAATACTCCGCACGGTTTCAGCTGTTGAGAGAGCCGATGTGGTAGTCCTTGTTATCGATGCGACTGAGGGTATCACCGAGCAGGATGCAAAGATTGCCGGAATCGCCCATGACAGAGGTCGTGGTATGATAATAGCAGTCAATAAGTGGGATGCTATTGAAAAGGACAATAAGACAGTGTCTGAATTTAGTAAAAAAGTAAGAAATACACTGTCATTCATGCCTTATGCTGAGATTATGTTTGTGTCGGCACTTACGGGACAGAGACTTCCAAAGTTGTTTGAGGCCATTGAGGTTGTTATACAAAATCATTCATTAAGAATAGCAACGGGTGTTCTTAACGAAATCCTTACTGAAGCAGTTGCAATGCAGCAGCCGCCATCAGATAAGGGAAGAAGACTTAAAATATATTATATGACACAGGTAAGCGTAAAACCGCCTACATTTGTTATATTTGTAAATGACAAGAGACTTATGCATTTCTCATATACGAGGTATCTTGAGAATAAGATAAGAGAGGCATTCGGTTTTGCCGGGACACCTCTTAAGTTTATAATAAGAGAACGCAAAGAAAAATAAAAGGCCGGTATGAAAATTGATTCAGCTTTTTTATACCATACTCAATGTTTTGAGTGGGAATGGAGATTGAAATGGGCGAAGATATGATTCATAACATAATCTGTTTGGTGATAGGATATTTTTGTGGGTGTATATCAAGCGGATATTTTGTGGGAAAATTCCATCATATAGATATAAGGGAACATGGGAGTGGCAATGCAGGTACTACAAATGTTTTGAGAGTTTTAGGCAAGCTGCCTGCACTTATAACATTTGTGGGAGATCTTGCAAAAGCTGTCATGCCGATTCTTGTGATAAGGATATTCTTATCACCTGACAACTGGTATCTCTTATGTTTGTATATGGGACTTGGTGTGGTACTTGGACATAATTACCCTTTTTATCTTGGATTTAAGGGTGGAAAAGGTATTGCAGTTACGGCGGCTGTCGTTATGTCGGCTGCACACCCGCTTTTTATTCCAACCGGAATTTTGATATTTGCATTGATAGTTGTGTGTACGAGATATGTATCACTTGGTTCACTTGTTGTTGCGTGGTATATACCGGCAAATACCTTGATAATGCATCGAAATGATAAGGGATTTATACATATGATGGTAATCAGTCTGTTATTTACAGCTTTTGCATATTTCCAGCATAGGCAGAACATCGTAAGACTGATTCATGGAAAAGAGAATAAGATTGGTTCAAAAAAAGAGATGTAGTGGCAGAAATGTCACATTATTTTAGAAAAGAGAATGGTATGAGATGCACAAAAGACTGTGCAGAAATGGAGGATTATTATGAGTAAAGTTAGTTTTTTAGGCGCCGGAAGCTGGGGAACGGCACTTGCGATAATGTTAGCAAATAATGGTCATGAGGTAACACTCTGGTCGGCTGTAGAGTCGGAAGTTGAGATGTTACAGACACACAGGGAACATAAAGACAGACTTCCGGGAGTTAAGCTTCCTGAGTCGGTAGTTGTTACAAGTAATCTTGAAAGTGCCTGTAAGGGATTCGATCTTATAGTTTTTTCTGTTGCTTCACCTTATGTCAGATCAACTGCAAAAAAAGCTTCAGAATTTATCCATAAGGGACAAAGGATAGTAAATGTTGCAAAGGGAATTGAGAATGATACATTGATGACACTTAGAGATATAATTTGTGAGGAAATGCCCGGAATGGATGTCTCTGTATTGTCAGGACCAAGTCATGCAGAGGAAGTTTCAATAGGTATGCCTACTACAGTTGTAGTTGGTTCTACATCAAAAGAAACCGCAAAATATGTTCAGAAGATATTTATGAATGACCGTTTCAGAGTATATACAAGCCCTGATATAATCGGCATTGAGCTGGGAGGTTCTATCAAAAATGTAATAGCACTTGCAGCCGGTGTCTGCGACGGACTCGGACTTGGAGACAATACGAAGGCAGCACTCATCACAAGAGGTATAACTGAGATTGCAAGACTTGGTGTTGCTATGGGTGGACATATGGAAACTTTCTGTGGACTTTCGGGAATAGGTGACCTTATCGTTACTTGTACAAGTACACACAGCCGTAATCATAATGCAGGTGTATTAATCGGCAAAGGAATGTCTATGGATGAGGCTATGAAAGAGGTAAATCAGGTTGTAGAGGGTGTTTATTCAGCAAAAGCTGCATTTGCACTTGCTAAGAAATACAATGTTTCAATGCCTATCGTAGAACAGATAAACGAGGTGTTATTTGACGGAGTATCTGCCACTGATGCAATCCAGGTACTTCTCACGCGTGAGGAATGTCATGAGTATCAAGGTCTTACATGGGACGCTGATAAATAAAAATAAAGTACCAGATAAAAGTCATGTCTTTAAATGTAAAAGCATATCCTTAAAAAAAAAGATAATTGTGAAATTGAAAATAATGCACTTTCGGAATCTTCTTAACGAAGAATTCGAGAGTACATAATAATGATGAGGAGGGTATGCAGCATAATTTACATAAAAGTTATGTTATGCAAATTATGTATAAGAATATGAATGAATATGATTATAATGAAGAAATGCCAGTTGATACACGTTCAGAAAAAATAATGAGAGCGCGGCTGGCATTTTCTGACAATTACGAGGAAATGCAGGAAAATGTGGGTGACGGTTCGTCGCTTATGACAAAGATAACACTTCTTTTACTTATATTTTCTGCTGTTCTTGTTTTATGTTTTGGAGATCTTACAATCGGAAACTATAGTAATAAATCTATCAGACAGGCGATGTCAAAAGAAGGCACAGTTTGGCATGATATGGTTGAAATTACCGGAAATATTATAAGTGATGTTATGGAGGAACTGAATGAGAAAACTAGCTTTAAGTGATGAGATATTGTTATCTGTTGATAAGCCGGCAAGATATATCGGTGGCGAGATTAACATGATAAAAAAAGATCCGTCAAAAGTAGATATACGATTTTGTATGTGCTTTCCCGATGTATATGAGATAGGTATGTCGCATCTTGGCATACAGATATTATATGATATGTTCAATCTGCGGGATGATATATATTGTGAGAGAGTCTACTCACCGTGGGTGGATTTGGATAAGATAATGCGTGAGCAGGATATACCACTTTTTGCATTGGAGAGTCAGGAGCCGATAAAGAATTTTGATTTTCTTGGTATCACGCTTCAGTATGAGATGTGTTATACAAATATATTACAGATACTTGACCTTTCAAAGATACCGCTTCTTGCAAAGGACAGGACAAAGGATGATCCGTTTGTTATAGGCGGAGGTCCCTGTTCATACAATCCTGAACCTATAGCAGATTTCTTTGATATATTTTATATAGGAGAGGGAGAAACTGTATATTTTGACCTTATGGACGCATACAAGGAGTGGAAAAAGTCAGGTAATGACAGAGTGGAATTTTTAAAGGCTGCCGCACAGATACCGGGAATGTATATACCTCAGTTTTATGAAGCGGAGTATAACGGGGACGGAACACTTAAAGATTTTTATCCTATCGTGGAAGAAGCACCTAAGACTGTTATCAAACAGGTGGAACTTGATATGTCTGAAACTTATTATCCCGAAAAACCGCTTGTGCCTTACATCAAGGTTACGCAGGACAGAGTTGTGCTTGAGATACAGCGTGGATGTATAAGAGGATGCCGCTTCTGTCAGGCGGGTATGCTTTACAGACCTATAAGACCGAGAAGTCTTGATTTTCTTAAAAAGAGAGCTGCAGCTATGTTAAAGGCAACGGGACATGAGGAGATTTCGCTTAGTTCGCTCAGTTCAAGCGATTATAAGGAACTTCCGGAACTTGTCTACTGGCTTATAGACGAATACAGGGACAAGGGTGTAAATATCTCACTTCCGTCGCTCAGGATAGATGCATTCGCACTTGATGTTATGTCAAAGGTGCAGGATATAAGAAAATCAAGTCTTACATTTGCTCCGGAAGCGGGAACACAGCGAATGAGAAATGTTATAAATAAGGGGCTTACGGAGGAAAATATTCTTACAGGTGCCATGGATGCGTTCCGTGGCGGCTGGAACAGGGTAAAACTTTACTTTATGCTCGGACTTCCGGGTGAAACTTATGATGATATAGAGGGGATTGCAATATTATCTGACAAGATAGCAAGAGAATATTATACGATTCCAAAAGATGAGAGAAACGGAAAGGTAAGCATTGTCACGAGTACATCAATATTTGTGCCAAAGCCGTTTACACCGTTCCAGTGGTCACCTATGAACACAAAGGAGCAGGCAAAGGATAAGAGAAATTTCCTGCTTGGCAAGGTAAGAGAACAGCTCAATCAGAAAAGTATCAAGTATAACTGCCATGATGCAGATGTATCAGAGCTTGAGGGAGTGTTTGCAAGAGGTGACAGACGACTTAACAAGGTTATACTTGAAGCATATCAGAGTGGGTGTTTTTATGATGCGTGGTCGGAATATTTTAAATATGAGAACTGGCTTAAGGCATTTGAGGACAATGGACTTGACATGGCATTTTATATCGGCCGTGAAAGACCTGAGGACGAGCTGTTCCCGTGGGATTTCATAGATATAGGTGTCACAAAGAAATTTATGCGAAGAGAGTATGAAAATTCGTTAAAAGCACAGGTTACCCCTAACTGTCGTGTGAAATGTGCAGGCTGCGGTGCTATGAAATTTAAGTGCGGTGTATGTGTTGAAAATCTGACAGGCAGTGATGCGGAAAGGAACGGGTGACGGATATGAAAGCAAGATTAAAATTCAGTAAAATTGGTTCAATGCGTTTTATAGGCCATCTGGATGTGATGCGATATTTTCAGAAAGCATTTAGGCGTGCCGAGATAGAAGTAAGTTACAGTAAGGGATTTTCACCACATCAGCTTATGTCTTTTGCATCACCACTCGGAATAGGACTTAGCAGTGATGCGGAGTATCTTGATGTGACACTGGAAAAAAGTGACTCTCAGGAAGAAATGATAGAGCGTATAAATGCCGTTATGAATGATGAGATAACTGTCAAGGATTTTACGATACTTGATGATGAAGCAAAGCCGTCAATGGCAATGCTCTCGGCGTGTGACTATGTGATATGTATAAAACCGGATAAGGACAACCCTCTTACAGACGATGCATTTGCAAAAGAGACAGTAAGAAAGATAAAAGAAGCCGAAAAGATAGAGATACTAAAAAAGACAAAGCGTTCAGAAAAGGTAGTGGATATAAAGCCGAACATATATCATATTGAAAATGATATGGATGCTTTCAAAAATGAGACAAAAAATGATTACGGCAGTCTTGAATTAGACACTGCTTTTTATAAGCCTGTATTTTATTGTCAGCTTACAGCGGGAAGTGTAGTAAATATAAAGCCGGAGCTTGTCTTAGAAGCTATGGCAAAGATGAACGGATTTGAGTATGATACGCTCGACTATCAGATACACAGGCTTGAAATGTATGCTGATAAGACAGCAAAAAAAGGAGAGGTGCATCTGCTTTATTCTGAAACACCGTGCAGTCTTGTACCTTTATCAGAGTTTGGAAAACAGGAGATGGCTTAAATAATGGCAAATCAGTTACTTATAACTAAAAAAGACGGTGCGGTACTGTCGGTGAGAGTTGAGGATGGAAAGGTCGCACAGATACAGGCACAGCCTGAGGATGCGGGTTCACTCTTAGGAGATATATATGTCGGCAAAGTCAGAAATATAGTCAAAAATATAAATGCGGCTTTTGTCGAGTATGAGCAGGGAAAGATGGGGTATCTCTCGCTCGATGCAAAAGTTTGTCCTATACATACGGACGGTGTTGTATCGGACGGGACAAGAGTACTTATAGGTGATGAGATAATCGTTCAGATAGAGAGGGAGGCGGTAAAGACAAAGCCGCCGACGCTTTCAGGAACACTTAATTTTCCGGGGAAATATGTCGTGCTTATATACGGAGAGAGAACGGTCAGCATATCGTCGAAGATAAAAGATGCCGAGAGAAAACAGCAGCTCAGGGGATTTCTGAGAAATAATATAGACGGAGATTACGGATTTGTGGCAAGGACAAACTGTAAGGATGCACCGGATGAAAAAATCTTAAAAGAGATAGCATTTCTTAAACAGCAGCTTGAAAATATAAAAAAATTTGGTGTGCACAGGGCGAAGTTTAACTGTCTTTACCATGCCCCTGACGCTTACCTGTGCGATATAAGAGACTCTTATGATTCACTGCTTGAAAGCATAATTACGGACGATGATGAAATCTTTAACAGGATAATGGAGTTTGCGAAGATATATCAGCCTGAGGATATAAAAAAGATAAAACGCTGGGATAATGCCGGCGGGAAACTTGATGCAGTCTATGATGTTACAAAGACATTAGAACACGCACTTATGCCTAAAGTCTGGCTTAAAAACGGCGGCTATCTTGTGATACAGCCTACTGAGGCACTTGTGTCTATTGATGTGAACACAGGCAAAGCAATCTCAAAAAAGAAAGATGTGCAAAAAACATTTTTAAAAGTCAATCTCGAAGCGGCAACACAGATAGCAAGGCAGCTAAGGCTTAGAAATCTGTCAGGAATGATACTCATAGATTTTATAGATATGAAGGATGCAGACTATAACAAACAGCTTATGGACAGACTTAGAACCGAGTTTGCGAAAGACCCGGTAAAAACGATACTTGTTGATATGACAAAACTCGGACTTGTCGAGGTCACGAGAAAAAAAGTCAGAAAATCACTTTATGAGCAGATAAAGGATGCACAAGATTATTCTAAGTCAGATTTATAAAGGGGATTGAAAAGGTATTAAGTTTTTGCTAAAATAGTTTATAGATAGCTAAATTACTCTGTGCAAAATTTGTTTTTGTATGGAAGACAAAATTTTAATATAAATTATTACAGGAGGACTTATGAACAAAAATCTTTTTGCAAAGACACCGCCTATGGGCTGGAACAGTTATGATTATTATGACACATCGGTAAATGAGGAGCAGGTCAGAAAGACAGCAGAGTACATGGCTGAAAATCTCAAAGAGTTTGGCTGGGAATATGTCGTTGTCGATATTGAATGGTACAGTTATGATACGGGAAGTCAAAGAGACAAATATCAGTATATTCCGTTCTGGAAAGTTGAGATGGACGAATATTCAAGACTTCTCCCATGTGTGGATAAATTCCCATCAGCAAAAGAAGGCAACGGATTTAAGCCGTTGGCAGATTATTTACACAGTCTCGGTCTTAAATTCGGTATTCATATAATGCGCGGTATTCCGAGACAGGCGGCACATGAGCATACAAAGATACTTGGAAGTACGGCTCTTGCCAATGATATAGCAGACCCGTCAAACATCTGTGACTGGAATCCTGATATGTACGGTGTCCGTCCTGATGCTGACGGTGCACAGGAGTACTATGATTCCATTTTTGAACTTTACGCACAGTGGGGCGTTGATTTTATCAAATGTGATGATATTTGCCGTATGGATATGCCATCTGCAAAAAAAGAGATAGAAATGCTCTACAATGCAATTCAGAAGTGTGGTCGTGAGATAGTTTTAAGTCTTTCACCGGGACCGGCAAAGATAGAAGAGGCATGGCATTATGAGAAATATGCCAATATGTGGCGTATCACTGACGATTTCTGGGACAGATGGGATTTACTCCTGCCTATGTTCTGGCGTTGTGAACTCTGGCAGAACCATGTGAGTGAAGGATGTTATCCTGACTGTGATATGCTGACACTTGGCAAACTCGGAAAAGGTTTCGGTCATGAGTGGGAGTGTAATTTCTCGCATGATGAGCAGATAACACTTATGACACTTTGGAGCATATTCCGTTCACCACTTATGCTCGGAGCAGACCTTTTGCAGCTTGATGACTGGACAAAGAAACTTATCACAAACAAGGATGTGCTAGGACTCTTAAAACATTCTGAGGGTGCAAGACAGATAGAGAGAGATGATGAATATGTTATCTGGTGTTCAAAAGACACAGAGGACGGTTCATACTATATGGCAGTATTTAATCTCAAAGAGCAGAACTGTGATGTGGCTATTCCGTGGGAGGATGTTAAAAACTACGGAGTGACGGGAACTAAAGCAGTAGAGCTTTGGAATCATGAAGATGTTGACCTTATTGATAAGGATAGCGTATTTGTAGCTTCTCATGGTGCTAAACTGTTTAAGATACAGTAAAGATTTTGAGATACAGTAAAATAACTATAAAGAATAGCATCTTTCACATTGAGTCGTAGAGGATGCTATTTCTTTTTATTATGATTATCTATGTAAGACAGTGCCGTAAATATTGGTCAATTGTAAAAGTTAATTCCGCTTTGTAAGACTTACT
>UMHZ01002505.1_pt1 | contig 21417 bp, 16 predicted proteins | sample 1965671 | NCBI WGS metagenome assembly UMHZ01 (sample SAMEA4836111, study PRJEB28245) | human gut metagenome | biome: gut microbiome; material: fecal sample | place: Denmark | collected 2008 | reverse complement strand
GCTTGCTCAGGCTAATCAGCAGACACAGGGAGTTCTTTCACTTTTGCAGTAAAATAAATAAATGGTCGAGGTGGCTGACGTTAAGTGATGATTATCACTTGGCGTCAGTTTTTATATATAAAATGTTATTTGGAGATTGATAAATATGAGAATTTTATATTATTCATGGAATGAAATTATAAAAAATGATATAATAAGTACTATGATTAATATGGGGTTTGAGGTATCGTTAATAGATTATACATTAAGAAGTACATTGGAAGATAACGATTTTTTAAATTATGTAGAGAATAAATTAATTGAAGCAGAAAAAGAAAATAAAAAATATAATGTGATTTTCTCATGCAATTACATACCCGTATTATCAAACATTGCTTTAGATAAAAAAATATACTATGTATCTTGGACATATGATAGTCCGTGTATGACTATGTATTCAAAAACTATTTTTAATACATATAATATTCTGTTTCATTTTGATTCGCACGAAGTAAAAAGAATATCAGATTTAGGTGTGAAAAATATATATCATTTGCCGTTGGCTGTCAATATAGATAGAATTCATAGAATAATAAGAGGAAATGTAAATAGAAATTTTAATAATGATGTAAGGTTCATGGGAAATCTTTATAATGATGAACCTGATTTTATTGAACAGGTTAATAATTTGCCAGAATATGCTAAAGGGTATATCAAAGGAATGGAGGATGTACAGTTACTGATTCAGGGTAATGATATTATAAATGAATTATTAGATAATAAATTAATGAATAAAATGAGAAAATATATTTCGTTCACGAAGGTAGAGGGATTTTTTGTTAATGACAGGCAATTAGTTTTTGACATGTTATGTAAAAATATTTCTTCGAGAGAACGAATAGAAATATTAGAACAAATAAATAAAAGTTTACCTTTGGTAATATATACACATTCAGATGTTTCAAATTTAAAGAATATAATTAATAAAGGCTATATAAATTATGAGAGTGATATGCCCAAAATGTTCTCAACTACAGCTGTAAATTTAAATATTACTCTTAGAAGTATAAAAACAGGAATTCCGTTGCGAGCATTAGATATAATGGGGGCGGGTGGATTTTTGCTTACTAATTATTGCGAGGAATTAAATGAATACATGGTAGATGGGAAAGATTTTGTTACTTTTTATGATGCAAATGATTGCGTCGAAAAGTGCAGATTTTATCTTCAACATATAGCAGAAAGAGAACGGATAGCGTTAAATGGAATGAAGAAGATAAAAGAGATGTTTACTTATGAAATGCAGATGAGTAAAATGTTTAATACAGTAAAAGGTATAATATAAATATGAATATTTTGATTTTTGAAAAAGATAATTTTGGTATAGAAGATGTTAAGGAATGTTTAAAAAAAAATGGGTGTTTTTATAAGTTAGTTAAAACGGAAAAGATGGTTAGCAGAGTGGATACTGACTTTGATAAAATATTTGAAAGAGAATTTGACGAAAATAAGTTTGATTGTGTATTTACATTTAATTATAGTCCTGTTATATCTAATAATTGTAATAAAAGAAATATCCCATATATTGCATTAGTATATGATAGTCCACAGGTGCTGTTATATTCATATACTATAATAAATCCATGCAATTATGTATTTATATTTGACAAAACTCAATATATGGAATTAAAGAATGAAGGGATTAATACAGTATATTACACGACGCTTCCAGTTAATGCAGATAGAATGAGAAAGATGTTAGATCAAAAGTCTTATAAAATTCAGAATTCAAACAGAAAATACTCAGCTGATATTTCATTTGTTGGATCAATGTATAATGAAAAACATAATCTTTTTGATAGATTATCTGATATTTCCGATTTTAACAAGGGGTATTTAGATGCTATTATGAATGCTCAACGAAAAGTATATGGTTATTTTTTTCTTGAAAGGTTACTTAAAGGTGAAATTTTGGAAGATATGTTGCAAAAATATCCAGTAAAACCTAATTCGGATGGAGTTGAAACTGTACAGTATTTATATGCAAATTATTTTCTGGCAAGAAAGATGGCAACAGATGATAGAAAAGAAGTTATGACGGAATTGGGGAGAAAATTCGGAAATGATTATAAAATAAATTTATATACGCCCAATGAAACGCCCGAATTGTTAAAAGTTAATAATTGTGGATCAATAGATTATTATGATGAAATGCCATATGTATTTCGTAACAGTAAAATAAATCTTAATATTACATTAAGGAGTATTAAGTCGGGCATACCACTTAGAGCTATGGATATAATGGGAGCGGGAGGTTTTTTAATATCTAATTATCAGGAAGATTTTTATGATAATTTTATTCCGGGAGAAGATATGGTTATGTATGAGTCTATTGATGATCTTGTTAATAAATGCAAATATTATCTTGAACATGAAAATGAAAGAATACAGATAGCAAGTAATGGGGCGGGTAAAGTTTTAGAAAAGCATACATATGATGTGAGATTTAAAGAAATATTTGATATTGTTTTTAATGAAAACTAGTTTATGAATAATGACATTATAAGTCGTTCCCACCCATTACTGGGCTGGGAACGACTTATCTATTATCTGGAGCATACGGATGTCGTATGTATGGTTATTTACAACAGTTTCATATCCGTGTCGTGCTATTTCATTTCTTTCATCATCGTGTGTCAGGTAATAAGCACATAATTCTTTGAGATGATTTTCACTTTCATATGCAACAAGGTCTTTGCCTATTTCAAAGAATTCTGGTAATTCTGCCTGATAATTAGTTATAAGGAATCCTCCGCATCCAAGAACATCAAATATTCTGAGCGAAAGACCAGAACGGATGGATTTGGCTGTTATATTAAGATTTATTTTACTGTTGTGGAATATAACAGGCATTTCGCTAAGTGATTTTGCAAAACCCTTGTTGTGTATGTGGGGCAAGCTGGTGGTGTCGCTACCTGTATATATGTCAACATTAAATGAATCAGACAGCATCTTTAACAAACGAAGCCTTTCCTGTTCAGCAACCTTAACACTTAAATATTCCTGTGCAAGCAGTGCTTTATTATTGGCACGGTACCCTTCTGGAAATTCATAATGATATGGGATGCAGTTTAACAGTCTTTCTGTCATTTCATCAGTAAGCATATCTTCGATAAAATTGTATCCATAGACACCGAGCTGCGCATTAATAATTCCATCGACATAACCTTTTTCATATTCTGGAAGAATTGCACGGTTGAAAGGGCATTTTTCCTGATATGTAGAACCAATGAATGATATATCACTTGTAAATTTTCTGTTTTCTTGTGCACTGGCATTCTTTATAACTTCATCGTTACGACGGACATTAGTTGCCAGTGGAATATGAAAAACATGTCCTTTGTTATATGGTTCAAATTCATTGAATAACATTTTGTCAAAGAGGAATATTCTGTTGACAGAGTTAGACAGTGAATTGGAATATAATTCAAGTACCGGGCTGTCTACAATAAGGCTGATATACACGACATTAACAATCTGGCATACATCAGAAAGCCATGGGAAAAAGTTAATTGTGAATACAAATGTATAATTATTATTCATTAATTTAGGAGAAACAATTGATACACATTCGTTTGGTAATAAATTTTTTTTGCTTATCTCAATAGTTTCTTCATCAACATCAAGTCCTAATCTTTTGAAAGAATCTATAACATCAGGTTCGCAGATACTGCCATATCTGTAAAAATATATTTTCATAGGAACCTCCAACTCTATATTTATGTTAATCATTATACAATAACACTGTTGGCATTTTCTACGCTAAATGCTATAATTTTTTATATTTGATGCAGTATTTATGACTATTTTTAGAAACGGAGAAAATCATGACAGATAGAAATACATTTTATAATATGTTAAAGAGTAATGCCGAGAGCCAGCCGGACGCTGTGGCTATCGTTTATGATACGATGAAGGTTACTTATGCGAAGCTTTTTGATGATGTGACTAAGAAGGCATTACATTTTCAGAAATTTGAAGGAAAGAGGATTGCAATATTCGGGCCGGCATCTTACAGGTGGATTGTTAATATGTTTGGAACGATTGTTGCGGGAAAGGAGCTTGCACTTGTTGATTTCTTCCTTCCTCATGATTCGAGGGTTGACCTTCTTAAGAAGACGGAAGTTAATTATACATTGACATCTACTAACCAGTATATTCTCTCTGATGAGAATTCTATTATCATATCAAGTGCTGAGAAGGATAATGTTGACGGACTTATATATGATGAGAATACGCAGGAGGGTGATATTATCATGTTTACGGCTACAGCTAATGAATGTGATAAGCCGGTTGTTCTGTCTGTTGATAATATTCTTAATGCGGTTATGGCGATAAACAGCAGGGTTGAATGTACAAGTGATGATATTGTGCTTGCACAGATTCCGCTTCATAATGAATTTGGATTTATATACAGCCTCATATGGCCTCTGTATAATGGCGCTATGGTGTGTATAGGCAGAGGCTTAAGACATGTTGATGCAGATACTTATTATTATAATCCAACTATTCTTATAGGTACTCCTTCTATGATTGACTATCAGCGAGCTATAAGTGGGTTTAATAAAGAACTCAATACTATTATCATAGGTGGTGCAAGCTGCCCGTTCAGACTTTTTGAGAATCTGTGTGACAGTGATTTGAAGGTTTATAATATATATGGAATGACAGAGACTTCGGGCTGCGTGGGGGTTAATGAGCTTTATGATGGTTCGTATACTCTTTTTGATAATAATGCAGTATCTATTGCTGATGATGGAGAGATTATTGTAAGTGGACCATGTGTCATGAAAGGCTATTATAATGACGTGGAGTCTACTGAAAATGTATTAAAAGACGGTGTGTATCATACAGGTGATTACGGAAGGATTAACAATGTCGGCAGACTTGTTCTGTTGCAGCGTAATCCGGATATTATTCTGTTGCCTACAGGTGAGAAGATAAGCCGTGTAAGAACTAATGAACAGATTACAGCTATTAATGGAGTTGCAGAAGGTTTTATAATATTTTACAATAACAGGCTTACGGCGGTTATTGTGCCAATCGACAAGAGTGCATCAGAAGATATATTTAAACGCCGTATTGATAAGTATAATGAGAAGAAGGGCTACCGCTGGGAGATTCAGAAGATTGTGTTAAGAAAAGAACCTTTGCCAAGAAAGTCTGATGGTACGGTTGATGAGGAAGCTGTAGGCGAGTTTATTGGTGATTGATATTAACTTTCCACCAATCCAGCCGATATATATTCTATAAGTTCATAAAGAAAGGTGATTAGAATCATGGATGATTACAGACAGCAGCAGATAGATGTACTTAAGGAAGCTGTTCCTTACAGTGAGAAGCTTATTGGAGCAATAGAGAAAGTCTCAGAAGAACTTGCAGGAGTTCCTTTTCCAGAGACTCATGATGCAGTGAACGTTATTATTGAAGGGCTTAATTGGCTTTTTGAAGTATATAATGGAACTAAGGATATTATTGAGGCTGGGGCAGTTGACGAGGCAGAAGCTAATTCTGGCGTTAAGGAGCTTTCGGATGCTGTAAAGGCTGATGATGATGTGGCTGTTTCTAAAGCACTTGTAAGGCTTAGTACATTTGTTAAGCAGTTACATGATGCAGGAAGCAGACTGATTAATGAATAATAAGAAACATAAAGGCATCCGCCGGTTTATGTATTACATGAACCAGACGGATGCCTTATTTTATATTATGGTAGTTAGATATAGCTATTAAACATCATGCCTGAGTAGGCAGAAAGATTATAAGGGTCATTCACAGGCTTGTGTGGATTCTTATAAGCAACAATCTTATTGTTTACATAGTTCATAGGGTTTATGGAGATATCATCAGCCTTTCTTTGAATTGATTTCTTGAATGAATCCAAAGCGTTAAATACATCGGAAAGTGTGCCATCAGAAGCAGCTTTCTGAATAACTACCTTATTAACTTCAAGTGAACCCTCATCGTTTACTGTAAGCCCATTGTGTTCAAGCTGTGGCTGGTAAGCCTTCATTATTCTTGAAAATTCTTTCTTTAACTTAGCGTTTCCCTCAAACTTATCGTTCTCTTTATCAGCAGCAATTGAAAAAAGCCTGTTATATCCTGAAACAAGTTCGCCAATACTTTCTGTTATCGAATCAGTATCTTCCCTGAGACTTATGGTTACAGGCTCTTCCGTAGTACTGTTGAAGTTTATTGCAAATGCTTTATTAATTGTAATGTCATTCGATGCCGAAGACCGTTCCTCTCCATTAATTGAAAATATTGCATTAGATGGATACTGTGATACTCTGTCTAAGCCAAATGCATTAATGAAGTTAGTATTATTCTTCATTGTTGGTTCATCAAAGCCTTCAACGAAATCAGGATTATTGGTCTGGATATCGTTGTTAGGACTGATGTTAAATATCGTCGGCTTAATGCCGTTTATACCAGTCATGTCTGACACTATTGAGAGAGCGGTATTGCCAAGGCTGTCTTCATTAACGCTGGCTGCAAGTCCGATGTTCGATCGGTTGATGAGTCTTGCCAGCTTATTCTGTATGTCAGAATTACTTTCTTCCTCATCTACCGTAAACTGGAATTCATAGGTCAGGTTATTGATGTTAAGGTCAAATGAATAATCTCCTGGCTCTACAGCACGATTGTTAGGCTGTAAGAAATTACCGGTGTTAATCTGGCTGGTTGCCAGCTGCTTTACATCAATTTCAAAGCTTGAACTGTCAGGTGAGGTGCTGTCGCCTATGTATTCTGCGGTTACACTTTGTGGGTTGCTGGATACTGCTGATTTCTTAAATACCATGCCGTGACCGTCGCTTCCGGAAAGATCATTGGCAATGTTACTTAATTCCCTGGCATTCTCTTTAAGGTCAATTGCATATTTCTGCGCAGCCTCTGACATATCTGTCTTATATGTAGGAGTCTGACTGTTAGATTTCAGAACTCTGCCGTATGTATTCTTTAATTGTGCTTTAGTGTGTGTGTCGTACTTTGAGTTAGTCTTATGTCCATACTGGGCAAGATAATAGCTGTACACGCTGCTGATCATAACAGTCACCTCCTTGTCTGTAATAATCTCTAGAAAAAAGGAAATCCATTTCCTTATATATATCGTATTTATTTGTACAAATATTATAATATGAAGTGCATTTTTTGTCACTATATTTTCTTTAAAAAAGTTGTTGACGAGTTGGATTATACTGTGCTATATTAGAACGGCTATGGAAGCGGTCTTTTTTGCGTGCCTGAAATTCAACAACCCAACATTGAGAGGGCGGGCAAAGAAACCAATTGGTGTTTTAACACCTACAAAAATAATAATTGGAGGTGGAAGTTGTGCGAGTAAAGATAACATTGGCATGTACTGAGTGTAAACAGCGTAATTACAACATGACTAAGGAAAAGAAAGCTCATCCAGACAGAATGGAAACAAAGAAGTATTGTAAGTTCTGTAAATCACACACATTACACAAGGAAACAAAGTAATTAGTACAGTGAGGAGTATTTCATGGGTGATACTGTAAAAGCTAAGAAGCAGAAAAAGAACTGGTTCAAAGGTTTGAAAGCTGAATTTTCAAAGATTATTTGGCCAGACCGTCAGTCGCTTACTAAGGAAACTGTAGCTGTATTGGCTGTATCCGTATTATTAGGTGTAATCATTGCAGTTGTGGATTTGATTGTCCGCTTTGGAATTGAGTTCATTGTAAAATAAGGAATAGGTGATTGTATGGATGACGCAAAATGGTATGTAGTTCACACTTACTCAGGTTATGAGAATAAGGTGAAAGCTAACATTGAAAAGACAGTTGAAAACAGAAATCTTCACGATCAGATTCTTGAAGTTATCGTTCCGCTTGAAACAGTAGTGGAGATTAAAGATGGCTCTAAGAAAGCTGCTCAGAAGAAGATGTTTCCTGGATACGTTCTTGTAAAGATGGTAATGAACGACGATAGTTGGTATGTTGTCAGAAATACAAGAGGTGTTACAGGGTTTGTTGGTCCTGGATCAAAGCCAGTACCACTTACACCAACAGAGATTAAGAATCTTGGCATAAGCCTTGAGGAAGAACAGGAAGTTAAGCCTGTTATCCAGTTCGCTGGCAAGGTCGGCGATAAGGTTATGATCCTCTCTGGTGCATGGGAAGATACAGTTGGTGAGATTACTAACATTAATGAGGGCAAGCAGTGCCTTACAATTAATGTTGAGATGTTCGGTCGTGAAACACCGGTCGAAATTGATTTCACAGATGTGAAGTTATTGTAAGAAGCAGTCCCGATCCTGGGACGTGGGAGACCAGAATGAATTTACTGCGTAAATTCATTCACAAGAATTGCCCGATGGTCAATTCTTGAGGAGTGAATATTGCAGGATGTATTATGATGGTCGCCAATTACCACATTTATTTTTAGGAGGTGCCAAAATGGCAAAGAAAGTAACAGGATATATTAAATTACAGATTCCTGCCGGCAAGGCTACACCAGCTCCACCAGTTGGTCCAGCACTTGGTCAGCACGGTGTTAACATCGTAGAATTCACAAAGCAGTTCAATGCTAAGACAGCAGATCAGGGAGATCTTATCATACCTGTAGTTATTACAGTTTATGCTGATAGAAGCTTCAGCTTTATTACAAAGACTCCACCTGCAGCAGTACTTCTTAAGAAGGCTTGCAACATTAAGTCAGGATCAGGCGTACCTAACAAGACTAAGGTTGCTACTATTAAGAGAGCAGAAGTTCAGAAGATCGCTGAGCTTAAGATGCCAGATCTTAATGCTGCATCTATCGAAGCAGCTACTTCTATGATCGAAGGAACAGCTAAGAGTATGGGTATCGTTGTAGAGGATTAATCTACATTTGATTCATGATTATTGTGGGAGGAAAGATAGAATCCTTCCGATATTACCACTAGGAGGTTTATAATGAAAAGAGGAAAGAAATACGTTGAGGCAGCCAAGAATATTGACCGCCAGACATTATACGAAGCAGCAGACGCTATCTCATTAGTAAAGAAGAACGCTACTGCTAAATTCGACGAGACAATCGAAGCACATATCAGAACAGGTTGTGATGGACGTCACGCTGAGCAGCAGATCAGAGGAGCTGTTGTTCTTCCACACGGAACAGGTAAGACTGTACGTGTATTAGTATTTGCTAAGGGTGCTAAGGCTGATGAGGCTCTTGCAGCTGGAGCAGATTTCGTTGGCGGTGAGGAACTTATTCCTAAGATCCAGAACGATAACTGGTTCGAGTTCGACGTTGTTGTTGCAACTCCAGATATGATGGGTGTTGTTGGTCGTCTTGGTCGTGTACTTGGTCCTAAGGGATTAATGCCAAACCCTAAGGCTGGTACAGTTACTATGGATGTAACAAAAGCTGTTAATGATATCAAGGCTGGTAAGATCGAGTACAGACTTGACAAGACTAATATCATTCACGTGCCAATTGGTAAGGCTTCATTCACAGAGGAGCAGTTATCAGACAACTTCCAGGCTATTATGGATGCAATCGTTAAGGCTAAGCCATCTTCACTTAAGGGAGCTTATCTTAGAAGTGTAGTTCTTACTTCTACTATGGGACCTGGTGTTAAGTTAAGCACAGCCAAGTATGTGGGTTAATCAGATTTTTGATTAAAAACGGTTGACATTAATATATTTTGATAGTATACTATCAGCTTGTGAGCAGCGTTTTGCTGTTAACATAATATTTTGCCGTAGACAGCAGGTCCGGATTCAGTATTACTGATGACGGTTAAAGGTAACACGCCTACCGAGGATTTAAGGATTTGATTAATTATTCCCTCTCTGTCTTAGGCAGAGAGGGTTTTGTTTGTAGGGAAACTATAGACGAATAATCTTCACTTAGGCAAAATCGCTTCTATATGAAGCAAGAATCTAACAGGAGGTAATTATTCATGGCTATTTTAAAGAATGTAGGCCTTAAGACATCTACTATCGATGAGATCAAAGATAACTTTGATGGCGCTCAGGGCGTTGTTGTAGTTAACTACAGCGGTCTTACAGTAGAGCAGGATACACAGCTTCGTAAGCAGTTAAGAGAAGCTGGTGTAGTTTATAAGGTTTATAAGAACACTTTAGTAAAGAGAGTTGTTGCTGGAACAGAGTTCGAGCCAATCGCTGATACTCTTGAAGGAACTAACGCTATTGCATTCTGTAAGACAGATGCTACAGCACCTGCAAGAATCTTAGCTAACTTCGCTAAGACAGCTGATGCTCTTGAATTAAAGTGCGGCGTTGTTGAAGGAACATTCTACGATGCAGCAGGAATCGCTACTATCGCTACTATCCCTTCAAGAGAGGAGCTTCTTTCAAAGTTACTTGGAAGTATGCAGTCACCTATTACAAACTTTGCTCGTGTTATTAAGCAGATTGCTGAGAAGAACGAGGAAGTTGCTTAATCAGTTTAACACTGGATTAACTATGAAAGCAGCATAAATGCTCTTTCAATTTTAGAATAATATTAAAAAGGAGATTATAATAATGACAACACAGGAAATCATTGAAGTTATTAAAGGTTTATCAGTATTAGAGCTTAACGATTTAGTTAAGGCTTGTGAAGAAGAGTTTGGCGTATCTGCAGCAGCAGGCGTTGTAGTTGCAGCAGCAGGTGCTGGCGCAGCAGCAGCTGAGGAGAAGTCTGAGTTTGATGTAGAACTTACAGAAGCTGGAGATCAGAAGGTTAAGGTTATCAAGGTTGTTCGTGAAATCACAGGTCTTGGATTAAAGGAAGCTAAGGATGTTGTTGATGGCGCACCTAAGGTTGTTAAGGAGCAGGCTTCTAAGGAAGAGGCTGAGGAAATCAAGAAGAAGCTTGAAGAAGTTGGAGCTAAGGTTACTCTTAAGTAATTTACTTGATTATTCAATGAATATAATAAGAAAGACAGTGGGCCTTTGCGGCTCCTGTCTTTTCTTTTTTCTATAAATCATATCTTTATTTTATTCTGCCAGATACAGCAGAAACACTATTATCTTTATAAAATTCTAAATATTCGTGGAAATTTTTGAAAATCCCTTGACATATGTATAACTTTGATGTACTATGGACAATGCACTATTGTGGTAATTTGTGCTCATTCTCTGCACATTTACCGATAATGTAATATATTAATGTGAAGAAAACTAAGGGGTGAAACGTCAATGGAGAAAAACAGATTACGCCCAATAACGTCGGGCAAGGCAATGCGTATGAGTTTCTCAAGACAGAAAGAAGTTCTTGAGATGCCTAACCTTATTGAGGTGCAGAAGGATTCTTACCAGTGGTTTTTGAATGAAGGCTTGAAAGAGGTCTTTGATGACATATCTCCAATTGCAGACTATAATGGAAGATTAAGTCTGGAATTCGTAGATTTTGCGTTATGTGAAGACGAAGTTAAGTATTCAATTGAAGAGTGTAAAGAAAGAGATGCTACATATGCAGCTCCTCTTAAGGTTACAGTAAGACTTCATAACAAAGAGACAGAAAGCATCAGCGAGCATGAGATTTTCATGGGTGACCTGCCATTAATGACTAAGACAGGTACATTTGTAATTAATGGTGCTGAACGAGTTATTGTCAGCCAGTTGGTACGTTCACCTGGTATTTATTATGATATACAGAAGGATAAGTATGGTAAGATCTTCTTATACAGCTGTCAGGTAATTCCTAACAGGGGTGCATGGTTAGAGTATGAAACAGATGCTAACGATGTGTTCTATGTTAAGGTTGACCGTAATAAGAAGGTTCCTATTACTGTTCTTATCAGAGCATTAGGATTTGGTACTAATGCGGAGATTCTTGATATATTTGGCGAGGAACCTAAGCTTCTTGCTACTATGGAGAAGGATACTTCTACTAACTATCAGGAAGGTATTCTTGAACTTTATAAGAAGTTAAGACCAGGAGAACCATTATCTGTAGAGAGTGCTGAAGCACTTATTTCAGGTATGTTCTTTGACCCAAGAAGATATGATCTTGCACACGTAGGAAGATATAAGTTTAATAAGAAGCTTTCTTTCAAGAGCAGAATTACAGGACAGGTTCTTGCTGAGGATGTTGTTGATGAGAACGGAACTGTTATTGCAACAGCAGGTGAGAAGCTTACAAGAGAATCAGCACAAGCTATTCAGGATGCAGCTGTTCCTTCAGTATTCATTACTGTAGAAGTTAAGGCTGCTGATGGTACAGTATCTGACAGAGTTGTTAAGATTCTTTCTAACCGTGCGGTTGATATTACTAAATGGGTTGATATCAGCGAAGAAGAAGCTAAGGAGCTTGGCGTAACAGAGTATGTATACTATCCTGTTCTTGCCCAGATTCTTGCTGAGAATGAATCTTTAGAGGATATTAAGGAAGCTATTACTAAGAATATTGCTGACCTTATTCCTAAGCATATTACAGTAGAAGATATTCTTGCTTCTATTAATTATAATATGCACCTTGAATATGGTGTTGGTACTAAGGATGATATCGATCACCTTGGAAACAGACGTATCAGAGCTGTAGGAGAACTTCTTCAGAACCAGTTCAGAATTGGTATCTCAAGAATGGAAAGAGTTGTCCGTGAGAGAATGTCTACACAGGATCTTAGCGGAATATCTCCACAGTCACTTATTAATATTAAGCCTGTAACAGCTGCTATTAAGGAATTCTTCGGAAGTTCACAGTTGTCACAGTTCATGGATCAGAATAACCCTCTTAGTGAGATTACTCATAAGAGACGTCTTTCTGCCCTTGGTCCTGGTGGTCTTTCAAGAGATCGTGCAGGTTTCGAGGTTCGAGATGTACACTATACTCATTATGGTAGAATGTGTCCTATCGAGACTCCTGAAGGACCTAACATTGGTCTTATTAACTCTCTTGCATCTTATGCAAGAATTAATGAATATGGATTCGTTGAAGCTCCTTATCGTATTGTAGATAAGTCTGATCCTAAGAATCCAAGAGTTACTGATGAAGTTCGTTACTTCACAGCTGATGAAGAAGATGATTTCCATGTAGCACAGGCTAATGCTGAAATTGATGAGAATGGTTATTTCGTAAGAAATACTGTATCTGGACGTTACAGAGAAGAAACTTCTCAGTTCGATAAGAGCCAGATTGACCTTATGGATGTATCTCCTAAGATGGTATTCTCAGTTGCTACATCTATGATTCCTTTCCTTCAGAACGATGACTGTACACGTGCCCTCATGGGTTCTAACATGCAGCGTCAGGCTGTACCTCTTCTTATGACAGAAGCTCCTGTTATCGGAACTGGTATTGAGAATAAGACTGCTGTTGACTCAGGCGTTTGTGTGGTTGCAGAGGCTGATGGTGTTGTTCTTTCTTCTGAATCTAACAAGATTGTTATCAGAGAGAAGGACGGCAAGGCACGCGAATACAAGCTTACTAAGTTCTCAAGAAGTAACCAGAGTAACTGCTATAACCAGAGACCTATTGTTTTCAAGGGTGATGAGGTTAAGGCAGGAGATGTTATTGCTGATGGTCCATCTACATCTAATGGTGAGATTGCCCTCGGTAAGAACCCTCTTATCGGTTTCATGACTTGGGAAGGTTATAACTACGAGGATGCTGTACTTCTTAGTGAGCGTCTCGTAAGAGATGATGTGTATACATCTATTCATATTGAAGAATATGAGACAGAGGCAAGAGATACTAAGTTAGGACCTGAAGAGATTACAAGAGATCTTCCTTCAACAGGTTCTGAGGCAGTTAAGGATCTTGATGAGAATGGTATCATCCGTGTTGGTGCTGAGGTAAGAGCCGGAGACATTCTTGTTGGCAAGGTTACTCCTAAGGGAGAAACAGAGCTTACTGCTGAAGAGAGACTTCTTAGAGCTATCTTTGGTGAGAAGGCTAGAGAAGTAAGAGATACTTCACTTAAGGTACCTCATGGTGCTTATGGTATCGTTGTTGCTGTTAAGACATTTACAAGAGAGAACGGAGATGAACTCTCACCAGGAGTTAACAAGTCTGTTCGTATATATATTGCACAGAAGAGAAAGATTGGCGTTGGTGATAAGATGGCTGGTCGTCATGGTAACAAGGGTGTCGTTTCAAGAGTACTTCCTGTTGAAGATATGCCATTCCTTCCTAATGGCCGTCCTCTTGATATCGTACTTAATCCACTGGGCGTTCCTTCACGAATGAACATTGGACAGGTCCTTGAGATTCATTTAAGTCTTGCTGCCAAGGTACTTGGATTTAACATTTCTACTCCAGTATTTGATGGTGCAGATGAGAATGATATTATGGATACTCTTGATATGGCAAATGCTTATGCTAACCATCCATTCGATGATGAAGAGCTTGCAGCCCAGAAGGCTGAGGCTGAGAAGAATGGTGAAGAATATCCTGAGGATATGGTTACATTTACAGCACAGTATAAAGATGTTCTTAATAAAGAGGTATTTGATTATCTTTCAGAACACAGAGATCACAGAGCTGAATGGAAGGGTGTTCCAATCGGCCGTGATGGTAAGGTAAGACTTAGAGATGGTAGAACAGGTGAGTACTTTGACAGTCCTGTAACTATCGGATTCATGCATTACTTAAAGCTTCATCATCTTGTTGATGATAAGATTCATGCACGTTCAACTGGTCCTTACTCACTTGTAACTCAGCAGCCACTTGGTGGTAAGGCTCAGTTCGGTGGACAGAGATTCGGAGAGATGGAAGTTTGGGCACTTGAGGCTTATGGTGCTGCTTATACTCTTCAGGAAATCCTTACTGTTAAGTCTGATGATGTTGTAGGACGAGTTAAGACTTACGAAGCTATTATTAAGGGTGAGAATATTCCTGAACCGGGAGTTCCAGAATCATTCAAGGTTCTTCTTAAGGAACTTCAGTCACTCGCACTTGATGTTAGAGTTCTTGATCAGGACAACAATGAAGTCAGACTTCTTGAGAGTTCTGAGTATGAAGTTACTGATTTCAAGAAGGTTCTTGATGAGGGTAACGGATACAGAAGAAACAGCAGAGAGGAAGAGGCAGAGTACAAGGCTGGCGGAATGTCAACAGTTACTCTCAATGAAGATGGAACAGAAGATGCTGTAGATTCGGATGATGACGCTGATTTCGATATGGCCGATGATTTTGATGATGATTACGGCGATGGCAATTCAGATGAATATTAATTAGAAGGGAGCACTATAATGGCAGAAGAAATTAAATCAAATAAGTCAATGAAATTTGATAAGATTCAGATCAAGCTTGCTTCTCCTGAGAATATTTTGGAGTGGTCTCATGGTGAGGTTACCAAACCTGAAACAATTAACTATAGAACACTTAAGCCAGAAAAGGACGGACTTTTCTGCGAAAGAATATTTGGTCCTAGCAAGGACTGGGAGTGCCACTGCGGTAAGTACAAGAAGATCAAGGACAAGGGTATTGTCTGCGACAAATGTGGTGTTGAAGTTACTAAGGCCAGCGTAAGAAGAGACCGTATGGGTCATATTCACCTCGCTGCACCAGTATCTCATATCTGGTACTTCAAGGGTATTCCTAGCCGTATGGATCTCATTCTTGATATAGGTCCTAAGAACCTTGAGAAGGTATTATATTTTGCTTCATATATCGTAATTGATCCAGGTGAAACAGATATTCCTTTCAAGAAGATTCTTTCAGAGACTGAATACAGAGAACTCTGCGAGCAGTACGGAAGCAAGGCTTTCCGTGTTGGTATGGGAGCTGAGGCAATCCTCGAGCTCCTCCAGATGGTTAACCTTGAAGAAGAGGAAGTAAGACTTAAGGAAGAACTTGCTAACACTACTTCTCAGAAGGCTGCCAGACTTATAAAGAGAATTGAAGTTGTTGAAGCATTTAAGAATGCAGGAACTAAGCCTGAGTGGATGATTCTTACAGAAATCCCTGTAATTCCGCCAGATTTAAGACCTATGGTCCAGCTTGATGGTGGACGTTTTGCAACTTCAGATCTTAATGATCTTTACAGAAGAATTATTAACAGAAATAACAGACTTGCAAGACTTCTTGAGCTTGGCGCTCCTGAAATCATTGTCCGTAACGAGAAGAGAATGCTTCAGGAAGCTGTTGATGCTCTTATCGATAACGGACGTAGAAATGGTCGTCCAGTAACAGGTCCTGGTAACAGAGCTCTTAAATCTTTATCAGATTTATTAAAGGGTAAGCAGGGACGTTTCAGACAGAACCTTCTTGGTAAGCGAGTTGACTACTCAGGACGTTCAGTTATCGTAGTAGGACCAGAGCTTAAGATTTACCAGTGTGGTCTTCCTAAAGAGATGGCTATTGAGTTATTCAAGCCATTTGTTATGAGAGAGCTTGTAAGACGTAATCTTGCAGATAATATTAAGAAAGCTAAGAAGAGCGTAGAACATCTTGAGCCAGAAGTATGGGATGTACTTGAAGATGTTATTAAAGAGCATCCAGTTATGCTTAACCGTGCTCCTACACTTCACAGACTTGGTATTCAGGCTTTCGAGCCAATCCTTGTAGAAGGTAAGGCTATTAAGCTTCATCCACTTGTTTGTACAGCGTTCAATGCCGACTTCGATGGTGACCAGATGGCTGTCCATCTTCCACTTTCTGTTGAGGCTCAGGCTGAGTGTAGATTTATGCTTCTTTCACCTAACAACCTTCTTAAGCCATCTGATGGTGGTCCTGTTGCCGTTCCTTCACAGGATATGGTACTTGGTATTTACTACCTTACACAGGAAAGACCAGGTGCAAAGGGTGAAGGTAAGATTTTCAAGAGCATTAACGAAGCACTTCTTGCTTATGAGAATGGTGTAATTACTTTACATGCCAAGATTATGGTTCATGTAACTAAGAATATTAACGGAGAAGAGGTTTCTGGTAATATCGAGTCTACACTTGGAAGACTTATATTTAATGAGATTCTCCCTCAGGATTTAGGATATGTTGACAGAAGCAAGGAAGAGAATTTATTACTTCCAGAAGTTGATTTCCATGTAGGAAAGAAGCAGCTTAAGGATATCTTACAGCATGTTATCAATACTCATGGTACTACAACAACTGCAGAAGTTCTTGATGATATCAAGGCTATGGGTTATAAGTACTCTACAAGAGCTGCCATGACTGTTTCTATTTCTGAGATGACAGTGCCACCAGTTAAGAAGCAGCTTCTTGCTGAGGCAGAAAAGAAAGTTGAACAGATTACTGTTAAATATAACAGAGGTCAGGCTACTGACGAGGAAAGACATAAGAATGTTATCCGCGTATGGCAGGAGACTGATGATAAGATTAAGGATGCCCTTCTTCAGGGTCTTGATAAATATAACAACATCTTCATGATGGCTGACTCAGGTGCCCGTGGTTCTAACCAGCAGATTAAGCAGTTAGCAGGTATGCGTGGTTTGATGGCTGATACATCAGGTAACACTATCGAACTTCCTATCAAGTCAAACTTCCGTGAAGGTCTTGATGTTCTGGAATACTTTATTTCAGCTCACGGTGCCCGTAAAGGACTTTCAGATACAGCCCTTCGTACAGCCGATTCAGGATACCTTACAAGAAGACTTGTTGATGTTTCTCAGGATCTTATTATCAGAGAGACAGATTGTAGCGCAGGTAAGCAGATACCTGGTATGTATGTTTACTCATTTGTTAATAACAGAGCTACTAACTCAAGTGATGCCAAGGAAGATATCCTTGAGCCATTACAGGAGCGTATTACAGGAAGATACTTAGCCGAGGATATTGTTGACCCGGCTACAGGTGAGGTTATTGTTGAAGCTAACCATCTTGTAACTCCTAAGAGAGCAGAAGCTATTATTAAGACTGGTGTTGATAAGGTTAAGATCAGAACAATCCTTACTTGCCGTTCACACATTGGTGTATGTGCTAAGTGTTATGGAACTAACATGGCAACTGGTCAGACTGTTCAGGTTGGTGAAGCTGTTGGTATTATTGCAGCCCAGTCAATCGGTGAGCCTGGTACACAGCTTACTATGAGAACATTCCATACAGGTGGTGTTGCTGGTGATAACATTACTCAGGGTCTTCCTAGAGTAGAAGAGCTTTTCGAGGCAAGAAAGCCTAAGATGCTTGCTGTACTTGCTGAGTTTGGCGGAACTGTAAGTATTGTTAAGACTGAGAAGAAGACTGAAATCGTTATTACTGACGATGAAGGCAATTCTAAGGCTTATCCATTATCTAAGGATACAAGAGAAAAGGTTGTTGAAGGACAGGTTGTTGCTAAGGGTGAAGAAATCACAGAGGGTTCTGAGAATCCACACGATATCGTAAGAATCCTTGGTGTAAGAGCTGTTCAGGATTACCTCCTTCGTGAAGTTCAGAAGGTTTACCGTATCCAGGGTGTTGATATCAATGATAAGCATATCGAGCTTATTGTTCGTCAGATGCTTAAGAAGATAGTTGTTGATGAAGCTGGAGATTCTAAGTTCCTTCCTGGTTCACAGGTTGACACAATTGAATTCCAGGAAGTTAATGAGAAGCTTGAGGAAGAAGGAAAGACACCTGCTACAGGTACTCCTATTATCCTTGGTATTACAAAGGCTTCACTTGCTTCTACTTCATTCATGTCAGCAGCTTCATTCCAGGAGACTACTAAGGTTCTTACTGATGCAGCTATTAACGGAAAGATTGATCCACTTATCGGTCTTAAAGAGAATGTTATCATTGGTAAGCTTATTCCTGCCGGTACAGGTATGAAGCGTTATCAGGATATCAAGATCAGTTCTACAGACAACTACATCGAAGAAGATGAAGAAGAGTCTGGTGAAGATGAACTTGTTTTCACACAGGAAGATTAATTCTTTATAGATAATTTTAAGCGTGTCAGATTGATAAAATCTGGCACGCTTTTATCTTTTTTTGAAAAAATGCTTGACACTGAATTTGCAAATATATATACTAATAAAGCGTGCGAATAGGCAAGTTCTATTTTTGCGCTGTTTTGGTGACAAAACATTTTCTTAGTTGATACTAAGATGCAACCATTCATTATTCTAATTTCGGGAGGTGAAAACGGAATGCCAACATTTAACCAGTTAGTAAAACAGGGAAGAAAGACTGCAGTAAAGAAGTCTACAGCACCAGCTCTTCAGAAGGGTTACAACTCACTTCAGAAGAAGGCAACAGATATCTCTTCTCCACAGAAGAGAGGTGTTTGTACAGCTGTTAAGACTGCTACACCTAAGAAGCCTAACTCAGCTCTTAGAAAGATTGCCAGAGTACGTCTTTCTAACGGTATCGAGGTAACATCTTACATCCCAGGTGAGGGACACAATCTTCAGGAACACAGCGTTGTTCTTATAAGAGGTGGAAGAGTAAAGGATTTACCAGGTACAAGATACCACATCATCAGAGGAACACTTGATACAGCAGGTGTTGCAAAGAGAAGACAGGCTCGTTCTAAGTATGGTGCTAAGAGACCTAAGGACGCTAAGTAATTAAGCCTGAATTAAGACACGCATTTGTATGAATGCATGCAAGTTTTACAATTTGCAAGAGTCGGATTCATAAGAATCTGATTTTTACGAACAAATTAAATTTTGAATTGTGCCGGAATTAGATTAATCAAGAGGTTGCAGGTTAATATATACGGCGCGAACACATTTTTTATTTGTGAGTACCTATGATTTAATAAATTTATTAAGGAGGGAAGAACCGTGCCACGTAAAGGACATACACAGAAAAGAGATGTATTAGCAGATCCTATTTACAACAATAAGGTAGTTACTAAGCTTATCAACAACATTATGCTTGATGGTAAGAGAGGAGTAGCTCAGAAGATTGTTTACGGTGCTTTTGATAGAGTCGCAGCTAAGACTGAGAGACCAGCTATCGAAGTATTCGAAGAAGCTATGAACAATATCATGCCAGTTCTTGAAGTTAAGGCTAGACGTATCGGTGGAGCTACTTATCAGGTACCTATCGAAGTTAAGCCGGATAGAAGACAGGCTTTAGCTCTTCGTTGGATGACTACATTCTCTAGAGCAAGAGGCGAGAAGACTATGGAAGAAAGACTCGCTAACGAGATTCTTGATGCAGCTAACAACACAGGTGCATCAGTAAAGAGAAAAGAAGATATGCACAAGATGGCAGAAGCAAACAAGGCTTTTGCTCATTACAGATTCTAATTATAATTATAGGAGGTTTTATCCATGGCTGGAAGAGAATATCCATTGGAGAGAACCAGAAATATCGGAATTATGGCTCATATTGATGCTGGTAAGACAACATTAACAGAGCGTATCCTTTATTATACTGGTGTTAATCACAAGATTGGTGATACTCATGAAGGTACTGCTACTATGGACTGGATGGCCCAGGAGCAGGAGAGAGGTATCACAATCACTTCAGCTGCTACAACATGTCACTGGACACCTGAGAAAGAGGGTAAGCCAGATAAGACACAGCCAGAATACCGTATTAACATTATCGATACTCCAGGACACGTTGACTTCACAGTAGAAGTTGAGCGTTCACTTAGAGTACTTGATGGTGCCGTAGGTGTATTCGATGCACAGAACGGTGTTGAGCCACAGTCAGAGAACGTATGGCGTCAGGCTGATAAGTACAACGTACCTCGTATGGCTTTCATGAACAAGATGGATAAGATGGGTGCTGATTTCTTCGGATCATGCAACCAGCTTATTACAAAGCTTGGAAAGAATCCTGTACTTGTACAGATTCCTATCGGTAAGGAAGATGACTTCAAGGGTATTATCGACTTATTCGAGATGAAGGCTTATGTCTTCAACGGAGATAAGGGTGATGATATCGTTGTTGGTGAAATCCCAGACGATTTAAAGGATCAGGCTCAGGAATATCATGACAAGCTCGTTGAGCAGTGTGCTGAACTTGATGAAGACCTTATGGAGAAGTTCTTTAACGATGAGGAACTTACAGTTCCTGAATTAAAGGCTGCTTTAAGAAAGGGTACTATCGAAGGTACAGCTATTCCTTGTCTTTGCGGTACAGCTTATAAGAACAAGGGTGTTCAGAAGCTTCTTGATGCTGTTATTGAGTACATGCCAGCTCCTACAGATATCCCAGATATCACAGGTGTTGACGAAGACGGTAACGAAGTAACAAGAAAGTCATCTGATGAAGAGCCATTTGCAGCTCTTGCATTCAAGATTATGACTGACCCATTCGTTGGTAAGTTAGCATTCTTCAGAGTTTATTCAGGTACATTAAACGGTGGTTCTTATGTACTTAACTCTAATAAGAATAAGAAAGAAAGAGTTGGCCGTATCCTTCAGATGCACGCTAACCAGAGAAAAGAAATCGATAAGGTTTACTCAGGAGATATCGCTGCTGCAGTAGGTCTTAAGGTTACAGTAACAGGTGATACTATCTGTGATGAAGCACATCCAGTTATCTTAGAGTCTATGGAATTCCCAGAGCCAGTTATCGAGC
>UMHZ01051972.1_pt1 | contig 22101 bp, 20 predicted proteins | sample 1965671 | NCBI WGS metagenome assembly UMHZ01 (sample SAMEA4836111, study PRJEB28245) | human gut metagenome | biome: gut microbiome; material: fecal sample | place: Denmark | collected 2008 | reverse complement strand
GCAAGCACAAATCTGTACTTGGCTCATCGTATACACAAAAAGGACCGGCACTATTTCAGTACCAGTCCTGTCTCCAGATATACGGGAAGTGCCCGTACATATACCATATCTATTGTGCCTCCGACAAGGATCAGAAAACATATCGCAACCCCTGTATTCACCAGCCACCGGGGAAAGGTTCTGCCTTTGATCTTCAGTTCCGAAAGTTTTTGAATTCCCTTTATCATATAATACATCAGGGGGAGCAGCGCTGGGAGCAGGTACCGTCCCTGATTCTGATAATCCGTGGTGTATGCATAATAAATCGTCAGAAATGCCGGCATAAAAATGCAATAAAGCATATTAATATGGAAGAACCATTCTCTTCCGGATATTTTGCGACGCTTCTTATAGCAGATCACATATAGAAGGCTTCCCGCGGTGCCAAGCACAAAAAATGCTTTATACGCCCGATACAGCCAGATGCTTCCGTAGATGGACATGGAGCCGAAAGCTGCCACGAAGCTGTGGAACAGACCGGACAGTGTGTAGCGTTCCCGGAACATTTCCAGCACCGTATAACCCATGGACTGATAAGTCTGCATGGTCAGCGGATTGACACTCTCCACCGCATATTGGATCGCCATCTTTTCCCGGGTGGCCAGTCCCAGCAGATCTCCGTCCAGAACGATATAACTGCGGATGAACCACCAGCCGATCCCCGCCAGAACTACTCCGGCGATCAGACAGCCGTATTTCAGCATATTCTTCCAGTCATAGAAATAGCCGCCGTTTTTCTTCTTCTGCAAAAAGGACAACAGAAAGAGTAAAATGCAGCTTACGATATATCCGTAGGCATTATAATAAGAAAGAGCACACAGAATAATACCACCGCTCATCCACAGACTGTTGCGGAGATTTATACCATCCTGATATACGCATACCAGAGCATATACCATCATTGCCGTGGATAACATACAGCAGGAATCCGTATTCACATAAGTGTGCAGGAACAATCCCTCCGGCAGGTACGTTACTGCAAAACAGAACAGCCAACGGAATCGGTCATCCCGGAACACTCTTTTTCCAATCAAATATACCACTACTGCCATCAGCAGGCCAAAGGTTACGTTCACCAGTCTTGCGGTATAGAGCAGTACCACTTCCGATTCCGTAAACAGGCTCACAAAGCGCATGAGATATCCCTGCACGATATAGGGAAATACGTTATACAGAGCATAGGAAAATCCGTAGGCCGGAATCCGCACCTCTTCCTCCCATCCCGTAGGGATCTTCCCATACTTGCAGATAAACTGCGGGATCAGATATCTCGCATGTTCATCCGGCGGATTACCATACAGCGGCGGTGTGTTGGCCAGCGGCTGCAACAGTGCAAGTGTAAGTGCCAGTGCCAGGAATCCCAACAGATATAATGTAAAAATAATCTTTTCTGATTTTTTCTGCATTCTGTCATCCTTTAACATTTTTATAGATACGAAGACCCCAAAGTGGTAAATTCAACTTTGGGGCCTGGTAAACTATTCAGACCCTATTCGCAAAACCGCACCTTCGGTGCTTTCCTTTTGCTCATAGGGTTACTTCGTAATATAAAAATAAGTATATATCCTTATGAATGCAAGCATTCAACGTATATATACTTATTTTTTATTACTCTGAATAGTTTATATGTAGAAGCTTCCGGTGATCTCTTTGTTCATTACATAGTAAACCATGTTCTCTTCGGGCTTTACATACAGCTCTACGCTGGTCAGGTCAGCTGCCTTCTGCTTCAGATCGTATTTCCATACGTCCTTGGCGATCTTCAGCAGTTCTTCCTGAGAGTAGGACTTTCCACCGAACTGAACGCTGATCTCACTCTTTAACTCTGTCTTCTTGGCTACGAGCTTCTTAGCCTCTGCCTTTGCAGGTGCTGCCTTCTTGGTCTCTTTCTTAACTGTTTCCTTCTTGGCTGCAGGCTTCTTAACCTCTGCCTTTACAGGTGCTTTTTCTTCTGCCTTTGCTACAGGGGCCTTCTCAGCTTCCTTCACAGCGGTCTTGGTTTCTGTCTTAACTGGAGTTGTCGGTGCTGCTTTCTTAACTTCTGCCTTAGGCGCTTCCACTTTAGCTGCTACAGGTGCTACAGTTTTCTTAACTACTGCCATGTTACCGTCTCCCTTCTGTACGAATCATGTACAAAAAACATTTTCATTCTCCTCACAAGTACCGTATTTCGGTGCTCGATAAGGGTAGTGTATTCCTTTTCCCTATAATTGTCAACTGTTATGCGAATACCAGAAAGTACAGCAATACGATAATACCCAGCACAATACGATACCATCCAAAGACTTTAAAGTCATGCTTTTTGATATATCCCATCAGGAAACGAAGTACAAACAGGGATACAATGAAGGATATCACTGTACCGACCAGCAGGCAGGCAAGCTCCATTCCCGTGAATGCAAATCCGAACTTCAATACCTTCAGAAGACTCGCTCCAAACATAACGGGAATCGCCAGAAAGAAGGTAAATTCCGCTGCCACCGTTCTCGATATACCAATCATAATAGCACCCAGGATCGTAGCTCCGGAGCGGGATGTTCCGGGCAGTGCCGCAGCCACCAGTTGGCAGAAACCGATGATCAATGCATCTCTGTAGGTCAACTGTGACAGTGTTGTGGTGGTAGGTACACGATTCTTGTTCCAGTTCTCGATCACGATAAACAATACACCGACCAGTACCAGCATAACTGCTACCACGATGACCTGGAGCGTTACTCCACTGGTTCCGATCTCTTTTTTGAAGGCTTCGCTCACCGCATCATCAAACAGCAGGCCGTAAACGACCGCAGGGATACATGCTACAACGATCTTCACCCACATCCAGAAAGCATCCATGCTCAGTGCCACATTTCCTACCGTAAAATCTTTTTTAGATCTTACAATACCACCTTTTTTTGTCTGCTGATTTTTCTTCATATAAAAAGGCCAGATCTTGTTCCAGAACAGAACGACTACCGCCAGGATAGCTCCCAACTGAATGACAACATCAAACATATCGAAGAAGCCTTCACTGGTCTCCTGAAAGGGAATCAGACGCTCCACCAGGATCAGATGTCCTGTGCTGCTGATGGGCAGCCACTCGGTGATGCCCTCCACGATACCGTAGATAATTGCCTTGATAATTTCTAACATTTTGTTTCTCCTATCTTTTTTATTTTCTGACGAATCAGAGCTTTTATTTTTCGAGATATGCCAACAGATCTTCATAGCAGTTCTCTGCTTCCTGATAGCCCTCTTCATATAATGCGATCAGTTTGTCCTTGTCTTTCTCTATCCGTCCCACATCACTCTTCTTATGAGGTCTGATCACGAAAGCCTGACCGTTTTTCTCCTGTCTGTCAATATAGTCCAGGCACTCGTTATAACGGATATGTCGGTCTGCCATGAGTTCATATACTTTAGGATATTTCAGGTATCTGAGTTTTATGAGTCCCAGCTGTGACGCAGATGCGGGCTTTCTCACGAATCCCACCTCTTTGGTCATGACCAGGATGTTCTTCCGGTTGCCGTCCAGAATAGATTTCTCCAGAGGAATGGCATCGCTGATGCCACCATCCAGATACAGCTTCCCATCGATCTTCACATTCCGTGCCACCAGCGGCAGGGATGCGGATGCCCGGATCTTGTCGATATCCTTGCGGATATCACGGACACGCAGATACTCCGGCTGTCCCGTCTCGATGTTGGTCACCACGCTGTAGGCCTTGCCAGGATATTTTTCAAAGGTATCGTAATCATACGGATACAGGTAATCCGGAATCAGGTGATAACAGAAATCCACATTGAACAAATCTCCGCTGGTCAATAAGCTTTCCAGGCTGCAATACCGTCTCGTATCCAGATAATCCACACTGACACTCAGCGCCCGTCCCTTTTGTCTGGACAGATAGCTGCACATATGGCATGCACCGGCGGATACTCCGTAGATGTGGGAAAAATCAATTCCCTTTTCTGTAAAAAAGTCCAGTACGCCGGCGGTGTATACACCCTTCATTCCGCCGCCTTCCAATACCAGTCCTGCCTGATACATTCTCATTACTCTCCTTTCTGCTTCTGCAACTATCCAGAACCCCATTCGCAAAATCGCATCTGCGATGCTTTCCTGAATAACAAGTTCTCTTGTTATTTGCTCATGTGGTTGTTTCGTCACATCAGCATATCGAAAGGCTCATTCGTGCAAGCACGATTCGCTTTTCGATATGCTGTGTGACTCTAGATAGTTGCATACTCGGTCTTTACGAACTTACGCAAAGCTTCCAGAGATCTCTCCACTTTTTCGGTGTCCACACAGTAGGCCATACGGAAATATCCGGGTGCACCAAAGCTATCACCCGGTACCAGAACGAGATCATATTTCAATGCTTTCTGGCTGAATACCTTGGCATCCTCTTCCAGCGCTTTCGGGAAAATGTAGAAGGTTCCGCCGGGCTTCACGCAGGTGAATCCCAGCTCGGTCAGTTCTTTATACAGGATATTCATATTCGTCTCATACACCGACAGATCCGCTGTCTTATCCAGTACCTGTGCCACTGCCAGCTGGATAATGGAAGGAGGACAGTTGTGTCCGATACCCCGGGAGATCTGTCCGCACATATTGATCATGGTCTCCGCATCCTCACATGCCGGGTTCACTGCCACATAACCGATACGCTCTCCCGGCAGAGACAGGGATTTGGAGAAAGAATAGCACATGATGGTATTGTCATAAAAATAGGATACGCAGGGACTGTCTACACCTTCAAACACAATCTCACGATAAGGTTCATCAGAGATCAGATAAATAATATGACCGTATTCCTTGGACTTTTCGCTCAGGATATCTGCCAGTCTCTGCAATGTCGGGGTGGAATATACCACACCGGAGGGGTTGTTGGGAGTATTGATCAGTACTGCCTTGACCTTCTCCGTCAGCATCTCCTCAAACGCCTCGAAGTTGATCTGGAAGTTCTCCAGATTGGGGGGAACCACCTTCAGTACCGCTCCGGTGAGATCCACATACGGATGATATTCCGGGAAAAACGGTGCAAAAGTCAGGATCTCATCTCCCGGCTCCGTCACCAGACGAAAAGCATGTGCCAGCGCTCCTGCCGCCCCGGATGCCATGAAAATGTGCTCCTTACGATAAGGCAGCCCAAACCTTTTCTCCAGGTTCTCCGCAATTGCCTCCCTGACACTTGTAATACCGAGGCTGGGACTGTAGCCATGCAGTTCCAACGGTTCCTTCGTTGCCAGCATATGGATCATACGATCTGTAAATTCTCTGGGAACCGGAACGGAAGGATTCCCCAGGCTGTAATCAAATACGTTCTCGTATCCGATCTCCTGTCCTCTTGCCGTAGCAAATTCCGAAAGCTGGCGGATCACCGATTTTCCCGACAGCATGTCTTTATATTTCTGAACTAACATACTAATCTCCTTTCCGCAGACGATTCCTTTCGTCGGAGGAATCGCAAATCAAATTTCAAATTTGATTCTGCGCTGTTTATTTGATCTCTATAAACTTATCTCTGAACCTTTCCGTGGACAGACAGATACTGTTTCTTCCACAGCTTTTGGCCTTATAGAGAAGCTCATCCGCTCTTGATGTGAAATCCCATTCCTTGTTATTGCCCACCGGAATCCGCACAAATACTCCCTGGCTTACCGATACATAGTTGCTGCAATTACTGCATTCATGGGGAAGTTTCAATTTGCGGACTTCCCTCAAAATATCTTCCGCCACTCTTCGTATCTTCTCCACCGTCATTCCTGTATAGAGGATCATAAATTCATCCCCACCGTATCTGGCACAGAAAATCTTACCCGGAACCTGCTGTTTCCGCAGAACTCCGGCAATCGCTTTCAGGCACTGATCTCCGGCCAAATGTCCGTAATGATCGTTGTATTCCTTGAAGAAATCAATATCCATGAGTTCTACTCCCATGAGCTCATGTTCCTCATAGGCATGTTCAAAACTGCTCGTAAAGTGTTCATGTAAAAAGGTCCGGTTTGCCAGTCCCGTCAGTTCATCATGCATAGCCAGACTTTCCAGCTCCCGGTTGGAAGCTTTCATGTTCGTCCAGTCCAACGTAACGTTTTTCAGCCGGTTCTGCAATTCTATGACATTGATCAGCGCTTCTCTGTTTTCCTGTTGGTATTTCTCATAAATATCAAAATACTGGCGGGTATAATCTATGTATTCCCAGGTGAGACCCTTCTTCTGCAGAAGTTCACTCTTGAAAGGATACAGGTCTAGGAAAATATTATAATGCTCTTCGATATGCTTTTCATCAATGATCCGGATCAATTCTTCCAGATATTTTCCATCAGGCAGGATTGCCAGGATTCCCGCCAGGATCACCAGTTCATCCATGATCTCTTCAAAAACATCCCGGTCTGACAATTGCTCCAGAAGATCTGCTGCAAGCTTTAAAGCCTCTTCCTCATGCCCTTGTAATAATTCGCAGGAAATACGATACATTTCTAATGTTATTTTCGAATAATAGCTTTCCGGTGCCTCTCTGATGATCTGTTCTATTTGATTCCAAAGCCGTAAAGCCTCTTCCATTTCTCCCATATACATGTGACAGCAGCCACATTCGATCATACAGTTGATCCTGTTATAATTCAGCTGATATGTTTTCTCTGACTTACTATAGGAGTCGATTGCTGTACGGTAATGCTGTATCGCCTCCTGCCGCAGGCGCATCCTGACCAGGGTATAGGCAATATTACTCTCCGCCATGCCCTGGATATAATAAAAATGGTATTTTTCCGCATATTGAAGGCAGTTATAATAGGAACTTAAGGCCACCATCCGGTTGTTCTTCCGATCGGACACCGCTCCCATCATATTATAGGTTCTGGCCAGCAGTTCATACATCTGCTCATTTTTCAGATAACCGATACTCTCTGTCAGACATTGCAAGGTGTTTTCATACTGGTCGTTCTGCCAATAATATTCTGCAAGATAATAAAGCCCCAGGCCGGCCAGCTTCTGTGAGCCGGTGTCTGCTGCATATTCCATCACTTTCTGACAGGTCTCGTTGTCCGGAAATTTACCGTTTTCCCGGTTTTGGATGGTTTCCTCTATGAAATTTTGAACGGTCTGTGGTAAACCCTTTAAATCCATGCCGGTTCCTTTCCGGAATCCCCAAGCTGTCATTGATCATCCCCTGTCAGAGGCCATCATAAACAGCCATGGTATTCTAAATAGTTATCATACCACAGTACTTTGTCACTTTACAAGATTGCTCCGCCAAAAATACACGTCACCCGTAAAAAATTAAGGTTTTATTTAGATTTCATCCTCTGCCCATGCAAGAGCACATTTCACCGCACGATGCCAGCCCTTTAACAGTTTCTTGCAGTCTTCTTCATCCATTTCCGGTGCAAAGGATGCTCCGATCTGCCAGTTCTCACGGATCTCATCACGATTCTTCCAATAGCCTACCGCAAGTCCTGCCAGATAAGCCGCTCCCAGAGCAGTCGTCTCGATACATGCCGGACGGCGTACCTGGGTGTTGACGATATCCGCCTGGAACTGCATAAGGAAATCATTGGCACTGGCACCACCGTCTACTTTCAGGCTCTTTAAATCAATGCCGCTGTCCTTCTCCATGGCTTCCAGCACATCTGCCGTCTGGTATGCGATGGATTCCAGCGTGGCTCGGATGAAATGTTCCTTGGTACAGCCTCTGGTAATGCCGACGATGGTTCCTCTGGCATACTGATCCCAGTAGGGGGCTCCCATGCCCGCAAATGCCGGAACAATATAGACCCCTGCGGTATCCGGCACATGCTCTGCATACTCCTGGGACTGTGCAGAGGTCTTGAGCATACGCATACTGTCACGAAGCCACTGGATCCCGGCACCGGCTACGAACACGCTGCCCTCCAGGGCATATTCTACGTTCTTGCTTGTGCTGGCAGCAATAGTGGTCAATAGACCCGACTGGGAGGTAATGGCTTCGTGTCCGGTGTTCATTAATAAGAAGCAGCCGGTTCCGTAAGTGTTTTTCACTTCTCCCTGCTCAAAGCAGCACTGTCCGAACAGCGCCGCCTGCTGGTCTCCCGCCGCACCGGCAATAGGAATCTCGCCGCCCAGAACGGCTGCATCGGTCCTGCCGTAGATCTCACTGGAACAACACACCTTCGGCAGCAGACTCTCCGGGATATTGAAGCGCTTCAGGATCTCCTGATCCCAGCAGAGATTATGAATATCGAAAAGCATGGTCCGGGAAGCATTCGTATAATCCGTCACATGTACGGCACCCTTGGTCAGATTCCAGATCAGCCAGGTATCCACCGTACCGAAGAGAAGCTCGCCTCTCTCCGCACGCTTTCTGGCTCCGGGAACATTATTCAGGATCCAGGCGATCTTCGATGCACTGAAGTAGGCATCAGGGATCAGTCCGGTCTTCTCCCGGATGATTTTGTCAAAACCGTCTTTTTTCAGTTCCTCGATCATATCGGAAGTCCGGCGGCACTGCCATACAATGGCATTGTATACCGGTTCTCCGGTATTTTTGTCCCAGAGAATCGTGGTTTCCCGCTGGTTCGTGATGCCGATGGCTTCGATCTGGTCATCCGTGACACCCAGGACTGCCATGCTTTCGATCGCCACTCCCAGCTGGGAGGACCAGATCTCCATGGGGTTATGTTCTACCCAGCCGGGCTGGGGATAGATCTGTGTGAATTCCTTCTGTGCCATGGAACAGATATTTCCCTGTTTATCAAACAGGATACAGCGGGAACTCGTGGTTCCCTGATCCAGTGCCATGATGTATGTCTTTTTCTGTGTGTTATGTGTATCTCCCATTGTGTTATGTAACCTCCCGTTGTTCGTTCCAGGCTCTGCCCATAGCATATCCCAATCGTGTCATTGGAATATATTGTGTCCATTGCCCCAAATATGCTCTATTCTCAATAGTTCTGTCCTCTGTCACCCGCGGAACGACCTGGTTGCCACTATATTGACACCCGTGTCAGCTACGTTTTCCACAATGACATCTCCTACATGAATGGGTGCAGCCGCAGTGACATCTGCCAGGGCTTTCATGCAGTCATCGATCCTGCCTTTGGGAATATCGGAAGCCGTCTTCACGGATACTACTGTGTCTGGATACCCTTCCACACGCACGGTGGAGGTGACGATCCGGGTAGGATTCGTGACTTCTTTTTCTCCGTAAGCCGCCCCTCTGGGGCACCGGTTGCCGGTCACTGTGACACTATTGTCACCTTCTATGGTCACAGTCAGAGCACACCCCACCGGGCAGCAGATACAGGTCAGTTCTCTTTGTGTTGTGTTCTTCTCTGCCATCGTCTCACCCTCTTTTCTGCCGAATATATTCTACAGCGTAGTTTCCCGCCTTTTCCGCTTCTGTGGATACATGGTCTACCAGTTCGTGTACATGGAGCACATTGCCGCAGGCGAAGACGCCGGGGATACTGCACTCCAGATTCTCTCCCACTACCGGTCCTCCGGTCTTGCCGTCCATATCCGCTCCTAAGCCCCTGGTCAGTTCGTTCTCCGGGATCAGCCCGCAGGATAACAACAGAGTATCGCAGGGAACATCCCATTCGGATCCGGGGATGGGTTTTCCATTATCGTCCACTTTTGTCAGGGTCACTCCCTCTACACGGTCTCTGCCGTGGATCTTTGCTACCGTAGTATTCAGATACAGTGGAATACTAAAATCATCCAGGCACTGTACGATATTACGCTTCAGGCCGCCACTCTGGGGACGAAGCTCCGCCACGCACTGCACCTTGGCGCCTTCTAACACCATACGTCTCGCCATGATGAGTCCGATATCACCGGAACCCAGGATGACTACATTCTTACCCGGCATACGCCCGCGGATGTTTACATAATACTGCGCAGTTCCGGCGCTGTAGATGCCTGCCGGTCTGCTGCCGGGGATATTCAGTGCTCCCCGGGAACGTTCTCTGCATCCCATAGCCAGGATCACGGTCTCCGTCTCGATTTCCAGCAGCCCGTCCTCTTTGTTCATGGCAGTGACTTTTTTACGTCCGTCAGGAAGCAGAGAAATATTGGTTACCATGGTGTTCAGCAGATAGGGGATCTGCGCTTCTTCTGCCATATCGATATAACGTTCCGCATATTCCGGTCCGGTCAGCTCCTCTTTAAAAGTATGCAGTCCGAAACCGTTGTGGATACACTGGTTCAGAATGCCTCCCAGTTCTCTGTCACGCTCTAAGATCAGCACTTTTTCACAGCCGGCCTTTCTCGCAGACAGCGCTGCCGCCAGTCCCGCAGGACCTCCTCCGATGATGACGATATCTTCTGTGCGTTTACTCATGGAGTGCCTCCTTTCCGACAGGCGCCTGTGTCCTCTTCCATGTTCCGCCCTCTCCGGGTGCGGTGTCTTTATTTTTACCGGTCAGAATCTCTGAGCCGGTTCCTTCCTTAGTGATCTGTGCCGGATCGAGATGCAGTTCTCTCGACAGGATTTCCAACGTCTTCGGGGAACAGAAGCCCGCCTGACATCTGCCCATACCGGCTCTGGTACGGCGTTTGACACCATCCAGTGTCGTTGCTCCTACTGGGCGGTGAATCGCTTTCAGAATCTCTCCTTCCGTCACCAGCTCGCAGCGGCAGATCACATTGGCAAACGCAGGATTTTCCCGGATCAGTGCTTCTCTCTCCTCTTCCGTGGCAAGTGCCATGCTGGGGATTCCTTTTCTGGTATCTATAAAATCCGACTTACATTCTGCGGGATAAATATTTTTAACAATCCGTGCCACATACTCACCGATTGCCGGTGCACTGGTCAGTCCTGGGGATTCAATACCCGCCACATCAATAAAGCCGGGATGCCCTTCTGCCTCGCCAATGAGAAAATCCGATTTTTCCGCAGGTTCTTCATGTACCAGATGAGCTCGCAGTCCGGCAAAAGAGGTGATGGTCTGTCTGCCGTCCAGCGCGTCCACACTGTTACTTCCCAGATTCAGAACCTTCGTCAGTCCTTCTGCTGTCGTATCTACATCTTCTTTGTCAGGAATATCTTCCGCTGTGGGACCTACCAGTAAATTGCCGTGTACCGTGGGAGTAACGAGGATCCCTTTTCCCATTTTGGACGGGAGTTGGAAAACGGTGGAATTCACCAGATTACCGCAATTTTTGTCCATAAGACGGTACTCACCTCTTCTGGGGACAATACGGATCCTGTCTTCACAGATCATGTTATGGATCTCATCCGCATAGACACCTGCCGCATTGATAACGATGGGAGCAAGGAACATCTCTCCATCCGCCTGTACCTGATACATCCGGCCTTCTTTCTCGGGTGAATTCCCACTCCATACCGGTCTCTGTTCCACAATGGATGTCACCTTATGGTTCCGATAGAACTCCACACCATTCTCCGCTGCATTCTCCGCCAGTGCAATGTTCAGTCCGAAGGGACAGACGATACCACCAGTGGGTGCATACAGGGCTCCTACGATGTCACGGGACACCGCCTGCTCCATTCCCCAGACTTCCTCCGGGGACAAAAGCTTCAATTCTTTTACCCCGTTCTCCATGCCTCGCTGATACAGTTCTTCCAGACCGGACATGGCATCTTCTTCAAAGCATAACACCAGGGATCCGTTCCTGCGGAACGGGAAGTCCAGCTTCTTCGACAGTTCCTCCATCATTTCATTGCCCCGGACGTTTAACTGTGCCTTGAGAGTCCCCGGTACTGCATCATACCCCGCATGCACGATACCGCTGTTGGCTTTGGAAGTACCTTCGCAGACATCACTTTTCGCCTCCAGTACAGCGATCCTTAGCTTTCCCTTCGCCAGTTCCCTGGCAATGGCGCAGCCACTGACTCCGGCGCCGATAATGATCACATCATAATCCTTCATAACCTCGCCCTGCCTTTCCTATGTTTACATTTATATTTGAATGTCCACCTTTACCTTCTGAATATCCGTTTTCTCTTTATGAATGTCCATTTTTTATTTGTCGCAAATGTCTCTTTGCTATTTATTTTACCATATTCTGCGGGAAAACACGACCGAAAACCAGCAACACTCTGTGTAAAATGTAGTCGAAAAAACCGGACAGCAATCGCTGTCCGGTCAGTTTTCTCTTATAACAATGTATTCAGATCCACCAGGGTTCCGCCCTCGATCTCCACGCACTTGTCGCTGTTTAACTGCAGCCATACGCTGCAGGCATTGGGGTTATATACCTTTTCGTAATCCGCAGAGAACTGTAAACGTTTCGCTGCATCCATATAATCAATGATCTCGATGTTGGTGGCGTACCAGATGTCGTCTCTGCCACCCATGTATTTACAGAAGTTCTCGATCACATCCCAGTTGTCATTATTATCGAACTCGTAGCTGTGCCCCCAGACATACATCAGCTTCAAGTACTGGCTCTTCTTGAAATCAGCGAAAAATTCCGCGTACTCCATCAGCTTCGGATCATTATGATGGCAGGTAGCATGCCACTCCAACGGATCCTTTGGCAGTGCAAAATCCGGAACCGTCTCTACCACTCTGGCATAAGCCACGCCCAACTGACGATACAGCTGCTTAATCTCCTCGCTGTAAGAACCGTTGGGATACGCATGTCCCCTGACGATCTGTCCCGTCCATTTTTCCAGGCCTTTCCGATCCTCCAGCAGTTCCTGTGCCACTTCCACTAACGGACATCTCTCGATGGTGGGGTGGGTCATGGTATGGGTTGCGATCTCATGTCCCGCATACAGCCCTTCCATTTCTTCAAAAGTCATCCGGGGTCTCTTCCCCACCTGCCCGTAATTCAGATTAAACGTCCCTTTGATACCATATTTATTGAAAATGTCGATCAGGCGTCTGTCCTGTACCTTACCGTCATCATAACTCATGGTCAGTGCTTTGGCTTTTCCGCCGGGGAAACAAGTATATACTTTCATCTTTTCCATCCTTTTCTACTGTAATTTCTTTTGTGGTTTTAAAAATATGATAATTTTCATCCCACATGTTTTCATCATATTACGACTGGAACAATTTTGCAACTGATAAGAATCCGGCATTAACCCTCTTTATCGTGCAGAACTTTCCATTGCCTTCCTTTCATTCATCCTTTAATATAGTAAAATATACAACCAATAAACGAATTACAATGAGAAGGGAGCATATTTATGAAAAAATTCAACTCCTTCCGTAATCGCCAGAACGGCTTTGAAGATTTAGGTTCCGGCACCGCGGAAGCAGCAAAAACGAAAAAAAGCTGGTGGAAAATCCCCGGCATCATTCTTGTGATTCTGGTAATCGCTATTTTTGCTTTTAATTCTACTTACCAGATCCGTGAACAGGAGCAGGCGGTTCTGATTACTTTAGGCCAGGCCAAAGCGGTAACGGATCCCGGACTTCATTTTAAGATACCGTTCATCCAGCAGGTTCGTAAAGTAAATACCACCATTCAGGGATTTTCCCTGGGATATGATGTAGATTCCAATTCTTCGGAAACCGACGATTCTCTCATGATCACTTCCGACTATAATTTTGTCAACGTCGATTTCTTCGTAGAGTATCGTTTCAGTGACCCGGTAAAAGCTGTCTATGCATCCAAGGATCCCGTACTGATCCTGCGTAACATCAGCCAGAGCTGTATCCGTACCGTGATCGGCAGTTATCCGGTGGACGATGTCCTGACTACCGGAAAAAATGAGATTCAGGCCGCTATTAAAGAAATGATTCTGGAGCGTCTGAGCGAACAGGATATCGGTATCCAACTGGTAAATATCACAATCCAGGATTCCGAGCCGCCTACCTCCGAAGTCATGGAAGCTTTCAAGGCCGTGGAAACCGCCAAGCAGGGAAAAGAAACTGCCCTGAACAATGCCAATAAGTACCGCAATGAACAGCTTCCTCTGGCGCAGGCACAGGCCGACGGTATCATCAAAGACGCTGAGGCGCAAAAGGCCGAGCGCATCAATGAGGCTACTGCACAGGTTGCGCGTTTTAACGCTATGTACGAGGAATATATCAAGAACCCGACCGTCACCAAACAGCGTATGTTCTACGAGACCATGGAAGAAGTACTGCCTGACCTTAAGGTTGTCATCGAAAGCCCCAACGGCAATACACAGACCTTCTATCCTTTGGAATCCTTCACAGGTACCGCTTCCGCTTCTTCGGAGAGCAGCACCTCTGAAGCTGCACAATAACCATTGTCTACAGAAAGGCAGTTTTATAAATATGAAAAAAGTGAAAAATATATCTCTGATTCTATTAGTACTGGCATTGTTGATCATCGGATCCTCCAGCATTGTCGTTACCAACGAAAACGAATACAGTCTGATCCGACAGTTCGGTAAAGTAGACCATGTAGTGAGTTCTGCAGGTGTTACCTTTAAGATTCCTTTTGTACAGAGCGTCGATAAGCTTCCGAAGGAGATCCTGCTCTATGATCTGTCTTCCTCCGATGTCATCACCAGTGACAAGAAGACCATGATCTGTGACAGTTACATTTTATGGCAGATCAATGATCCTCTGAAATTTGCCCAGACCCTGAACTCCTCCATCTCCAACGCAGAGAGCCGTCTGGACACCATCGTATATAACTCTACGAAAAATATCATAAGCAGTACGACCCAGAACGACGTCATCTCCGGGCGTGACGGAGAGTTGGCTGCAGCCATTATGAAAAACATTGGGAACACCACTGAGCAATACGGTATTGAATTGCTCTCCTTCGAAACCAAACAGCTGGATCTGCCCAGTGACAACAAAGCCGCTGTGTACGAGCGTATGATCTCCGAACGTGAAAACATCTCCGCAACCTATACCGCAGAGGGAAGCTCTGAGGCACAGAAGATCCGCAATACCACAGATAAGGAAGTCAATGTTCTCCTGTCGGAGGCCAATAAAAATGCGGAGATTCTCATTGCCGAGGGCGAAGCGGAATACATGAGAATTCTGTCAGAAGCTTATTCCGATGAATCCAAACAGGATTTCTATTCCTTCGTCAGAAGCCTGGATGCACTGAAGGCTTCCATGACCGGCGATAATAAGACGGTGATCCTGTCTCCGGATTCCCCGATCGCACAGATTTTCTACGGAAGATAACATAAAGGCCGGTGTCTGCAATATTCTTGCAGGCACCGGCTTTTTTATGCCAGAATCTCCTCAATTCTGCGTCTCTCTTCTTCACTGAATGCGGTTGCATGTACAATACCGATATTATCCAGGATCTGTGAGGGCTTAGATGCTCCGATCAGAACACTGGTAATATCCCCATCCCTTAAGATCCACGAAAGTGCCATCTGTGCCAGGGTCTGTCCTCTCTGGGCTGCCAGATCGTTCAGTGCACGTACCTTCTTCAATGTCTCTTCCACGATCGCCGCTTCTTTCAGGAATCTGCCGTCGGTACGGACACGGCTGTCCTCAGGAATACCGTGGAGATAACGGTCGGTCAGAAGTCCCTGTGCCAGCGGGCTGAACGTAATGATGCCGATGCCATGGGCAGCCGCATAATCCTTCAATCCGTCCTTCTCAATATCTCTTACAAACATGGAATATTTTCTCTGGTTGATAATAAACGGTGTCCCCAGCTCCTTGAACAGTTCTGCTGCCGCAATGGTCTGCTCCTTATTGTAGTTGGAAATTCCCACATACAATGCCTTACCGGATCTGACAATGCCATCCAGTGCACGAACGGTCTCCTCCAACGGTGTATTTGGATCCGGTCTGTGATGGTAGAAGATATCCACATAATCCAGTCCCATGCGCTTCAGGCTCTGATCCAGGCTGGCTACCAGATACTTTTTGCTGCCCCAGTTGCCATAAGGGCCGGGCCACATATCATAACCGGCCTTCGTGGAAATGATCAGTTCATCACGATACCTTCCCAGTCCTTTTGCAAGGATCCGTCCAAAATTCTCCTCAGCGCTGCCCGGTACCGGTCCATAATTATTTGCCAGATCAAAATGTGTAATGCCATGGTCAAATGCTGTGTGGCACATGTCCTGCATATTATCAAAATTCCCATTGGAGCCGAAATTGTGCCATAATCCCAGAGAGACTGCCGGAAGCTGCAATCCACTGGCACCACAGCGGTTGTATTTCATTTCTTCATATCTTTTCTCATCTGCCTGATACATTTAAATAACCTCCATCTTTTCTGTGTCCTGCAATATTTGTGCCTAAGGCACAAATTTGCGTGTCAAAAATGCATTTTTCACACTAGCCTCCTTGTTTTCTTTCCTTCATTTCTTTATTATAAATTTATTTTCATCCCGTTTCTATGCGAATTTTATAGAATAAAGTGCAATATCTTACGAATTATCTCTTACGTCCCACGATCTTCAGCCGGCTGAAAAACAGGTAATACACAATAAAAGCAATACTGGTCACCGTCCAGGTCAGCGGATAGCTGAATACAATGGTGAGAATGTCATTTTTCAGAGGTACGGCTGTCAGGATCCATACCACGCGCAGTGCGCAGATCCCCAGGCAGCATATGATCATGGGAAGCCAGCTGTCGCCGATACCGCGCAGAGTACCGGACAAAATCTCAATGGCAATATAGGTAAAATATGTAGGTACCAAAAAATGCAGAATCTGTTCTCCGATCACTACCACCTGTGCATCTGTGGTAAACAGTTGATAACAGATCGATGCATAATTATAGAGGATCACGGACAACAGTACGGTTGCCCCGGCTGTAATCCCCATACAGGTACGGACTCCCTTGTGTACACGATCCATTTTCCCCGCACCATAATTCTGCCCCACAAAGGTAGTGATCGATATGCCAAAGGCATTGACGATCATCCAGAACAGGCTGTCAATCTTGCTGTAGGCTGTCCATGCCGCTACCGTATCCGTTCCCAGTTCGTTAACGCTGGACTGGATCAGAATATTGGACGATGTATACATCACCGACTGCAATCCCGCCGGAAGTCCGATCCGGATGATCCTGCGGAACATTCTTCCATCAAAACGGATCTTTCTCAGTTCCAGACGATGCATATCCTTCGTCCGCATCAGCACCCACAATACCAGTACCGCACTGAGTGCCTGCGACAGAATGGTCGCCAGTGCGGCTCCAGCCACACCCCTATGCAGTCCGATGACAAATGCAATATCCAGCACAATATTGGTCAGGCAGCTGACGATCAGGAAATATAGCGGTCTCTTGGAATCCCCCACAGCCCGCAGGATACCTGCGCCCATATTGTAGATCAGATTCCCGATAACGCCCAGAAAATAGATTCGGATATAGGTTGTCGACGGTCCCAAAATATCCTCAGGTGTAGACATCGCGCGCAGTGCCCATGGTGCCGCCGTAATACCCACGATCATCATGCCGACTCCCGCCACCAGACTGAACGCAATGGAGGTATGCACGGCATAGCCTACCATCTCGGCACGTTTTGCCCCATAATATTGGGAAATAATGACTGTGGCACCGCTGGACAATCCCACGAAAAATCCCACCAGCAGCTGGATCAGCGTACCGGTGCCCCCACCTACCGCCGACAGAGCTTCTTTTCCGACAAAGCGCCCTACGATCACCGCATCTGCAGCATTATATAATTGTTGAAAAAAGGTCCCGAACAAAATAGGGAAAAAGAACAGGAGCAGCTGCTGCCAGATGACTCCCGTTACGATCTTGTTCTCTTTCTCTATAACATTTTCTGTCTGCTTTTGTGTTTTCTCTGTATTTGCTTCCATATTAATATGCCCTTTGAAAATCTATACTTCTACGATGATAGTATCATTTCCACAAAACCTTTTCAAGAGGGTAATCTTATCCACATCGGAAGTCAGGAAAAACCCCGGGTGGTGGAAGCACCCGGGGATCCTGTCTGCACCCGGATGAGTCGCAGCATCCGGGCACAGCACTCTGTATATACCAAATTGAGGGATTAGATAAAAGCTAAGTTATTTACTCCATTCGCATATCGCAAAGCTTACGCTCCGCTTTTATGCTCATGTCGTAATCGGGTTATAAATCCCTTAAGCCACTCCCGTGCAGGCACGTCGTGTCTTAGGGATTATAACCCTGGCATTATTACTCCACGTCTTGCAGGGCTGCGAAGTCTTCTTCGCCGGTACGAACCTTTACTACTTTGTCAACGTTGTATACGAAGATCTTGCCATCGCCGATATGTCCGGTGTACAGAGCCTTCTTGGCAGCATCGATGACTGCGCTTACGGGAATCTTGCTGACAATAACTTCTACCTTCACCTTAGGCAGCAGGGTCGCATCCATTTCAACACCACGATACATCTCGCCGGCACCCTTCTGTACGCCACAGCCCATGACCTGTGTCATGGTCATACCGGTTACACCCAGATCGTTCAGAGCCTTCTTCAGTACCTCGAACCGGGCAAGCTTTGCAATAACCACTACTTTGTAGATTCCGGTTGCAGGAATTGCTGCCGGAGCTGTCTCTACCTTTACTGCCGCTTCCTTCATGGCTGCGGAAGCTGTGTCATAATCACTTACGCCAAGGCTGGTATTTTCATTTACCTCCATGGTCATAGTGTTGGAAATATCCATAATGCTGAAGCCTGCATATGCGGAAGGAAGACCATGCTCACAGGAGTCCAGACCAACAATCTCTTCTTCCTCAGATACACGTAAGCCTACGGTAGCCTTGATGATCAGGAAAGCAATGGTAATAGTTACTGCAGTCCATGCCGCCACACTTACAAAACCTAACAGTTGCAAACCAAGCTGCCTGAAGCCACCGCCATAGAACAGGCCTACCACACTGTCATTGCCGGGTGCGGAAGTGGTTGCAAATAAACCGGTTGCGATAGTACCCCAGATACCATTCATGCAATGTACTGCAACAGCACCTACAGGGTCGTCAATATGAAGCTTATAATCCAGAAGCCATACACCAAATACTACCAGAAGTCCTGCTACTGCACCGATCACGATAGCACCGAAGCAATCCGTCACATCACAAGGAGCGGTAATCGCTACCAGACCTGCCAGAGATGCATTCAGACACATGGATACATCAGGTTTGCCATATTTGATCCAGGTAAATACCATACATACTACAGTTGCGATTGCGGGAGCTACGGTAGTGGTAAGGAACACGGAGCCTAACTGCTCTACGGAAGTACAAGCAGCACCATTGAATCCATACCAGCCAAGCCACAGGATAAATACACCAAGGCATCCAATCGGAAGGTTATGTCCGGGGAATGCATTTACTTTTACAATCTTACCACTCTTGTCCTTTTCAAACTTACCAATACGGGGACCTAAAAGCTTTGCTCCGATCAAAGCAGAGATACCGCCTACCATGTGAATTGCACAGGAACCTGCGAAATCATGGAAGCCAAGCTGTGAAAGCCAGCCGCCGCCCCAGATCCAGTGAGCTTCAATGGGATAGATCAATGCGGAGATCACACCGGAATAAATACAATAGGATAAGAACTTGGTTCTCTCTGCCATAGCGCCGGATACGATGGTAGCTGTGGTAGCACAGAACACCAGATTAAATACAAACTTTGAATAATCAAAATTCTCATAGGCAGTAAAGATGTCCAGTCCCGGCTTGCCGATCAGACCTACTACATCTTCACCAAGTAACAATCCAAAGCCAATCAAAATAAATACTACAGTACCGATACAGAAATCCATCAGATTCTTCATCAGAATATTACCGGCATTTTTGGCTCTGGTAAATCCGGTCTCCACCATTGCGAATCCTGCCTGCATCCAGAACACCAGGGCCGCACCGATCAGAAACCAGACTGCAAATAATTGACCATCTACTGCGCTTAAGATTTCTTCTGTCATAACATTTTCCTCCTCACTCTTCGTGAAATATCTTCCACAATATTTCACCGGTGTAAAAAAATATGCGATACTATGGTCTCATCCTTCGAAGCCCCATTGCATCGCATCCTTAGGGTATAGCAGTTAAACTGTTTTCCACATACCCTTACGCTATTTTTGTCCGGCCACGCGCGTTGTGATACTGCCAGACAAAAAAGGCGCTACAGTTTTATTCTGTAGCGCCTTTGCTATGTTGAGAGTATAGCACCGTGGTTTTAGAGTGTCAACCCGCTTTTTATAATTTCTTTATATTTCTTTATATTTTTTCGAGATTCCGAAGGAGTCTCTGGTATAAGATTCCTTTCCACGTTACCTGGTCCAACCGTTGAAAGCCCAGGTTTTCCGCAAGGTGCAGGGATGTTTCGTTCCCAGGCATCACTAACATCTGCACTCTCTCAAATCCCAGTTCTACTTTCCCGTATTTTAATAATGCCCTGCACACCTCTGTGGCATATCCCTGTCTCTGCCAGGGAACACCGATGACGAAACCCAGTTCCGGATCCTCATAACCTTCGCGGTTGGAGAACCCCGCTCTGCCGATTATCTGTCCGGTGGCTTTGTCGCAGATCGTCCATACTCCGTAATTATAAAAATAATACATATTTTCCATATAGTCTTTCAGCCAGGCTTCCTCTTGTGCCCGCTCCGGATACAGTCCCTCCGTGTACTGCGTCACGGAAGGCTCCGCATAGATCTCATAGAAGGCATCCAGATCCTCTACACTGGTCTCCCGGACAAGGCAGCGTTCCGTGGTCAGGATATCCCAGGGGAGCCCCACATATCTGCGATAGACCTTCTCCAGATAGTCCCCGTCCAGTTCACCGATATCTTCACAGGCATACCGGACACCCGAAAAGTCCTGCTCTCTGTTATCTTCATGAAGCCATGCCAGCACCGGGTGCCCCTGACAAAGCAGTTCCCGTGCCCGCTGTCCCTGATCGGTGATCCAGAGTACTCCCTCGTCCGTTTCTGAATTTTGCTCCAAATTTTCTAAAAATATAATGTTTTCCGGAAGACCGGAGATACTCTCCGGCGTTACTTTTGTGTCTGCTATGATCTGCCGCAAAAAATACATCCGCTACAATTCTCCTCTTTACCTTTAACCAGAATAATGGTTATAATGTAACTATTCAGAACCCATTGCAAAATTGCTGCCTTGCAGCTTTCCTTTTGCTCATGTGGTTACCGCGCTATATAAATTCTGTCAAACATGCATTTCGATCCTATTTGACAGGATTTGTATAGATCTGAATAGTTACAAATATTATACACAAAGTTCTGGCAGAAAGGAAATTATTATGGCAAAAAATCCTATTGTTACTATTACCATGAAGGATGGCAGTGTGATCAAATGCGAGCTTTATCCTGAAATTGCACCAGAATCCGTTAACAATTTTATCAGCCTGATCAACAAGCATTTCTATGACGGTCTGATCTTCCACCGTGTGATCCGCGGTTTCATGATCCAGGGTGGATGTCCTGACGGCACCGGATGTGGTGGCCCCGGCTACAGCATCAAGGGTGAGTTTGCAGCCAACGGCGTGACCAACGATTTGAAGCATACCGAGGGTGTTCTGTCCATGGCAAGAGCCATGCATCCCGATTCTGCAGGCAGCCAGTTCTTCATCATGCACAAGACCAGCCCGCATCTGGATGGCTCCTACGCTGCTTTCGGTAAAGTTATCGAGGGTATGGACGTTGTAAACAAGATCGCTGAAACCCGCACCGATTACAGTGATCGTCCTCTGGAGGATCAGGTAATGGCAAGCGTTACCGTAGATACCTTCGGTGAGACCTATCCCGAACCCAACAAGCTGGACAGATAATTTTATCTCATTTCAAAAATAATGAACAACTCCCTGTTGTCCGTACGAATGTCAGCATTCCACGCACATCAGGGAGTTGTTCATATTTTGTTTACAAATCCTTCAAGGAATCTTCAATTCCACAACACGTTTTGGACATTTCTGTCTCATATACTATAACCATAGAAACAAACAAGACAAAACTTAAGCACACAACAGTTTCTTGTTTAAAAAACTTTTTCATAATAAATGCCAAGGATTAAAGTCCTTGGCATCCTCCCTTTTCAGGGGTATTTTCAACTATCGCAGTGCAATGGCCGCTCCGATGGTTATTTTTTGCCCTGACAGCCGGAACGGTCAAAAAAAGGTCTCCCACAATTGCGGGAGACCTTCTGCATTTCCATCTGTTATTATATTCGGGCAACCCTCTTTATCCTCAAAAGGCAAAATCCTTTATCCTCA
>UMHZ01038923.1_pt1 | contig 22109 bp, 21 predicted proteins | sample 1965671 | NCBI WGS metagenome assembly UMHZ01 (sample SAMEA4836111, study PRJEB28245) | human gut metagenome | biome: gut microbiome; material: fecal sample | place: Denmark | collected 2008 | reverse complement strand
GACACATTCTGCCTTATATGTTATCGTTCACATCTGTAATTCGACATCAGCGATTACTTGCTTGAATTTATTTTTCCGTCATGGTAAAATCATATAGTATAATATTGATTTGTGTTATGATCAAATAGTAGAGCGGATTGTGAACATCCACTTGAATAATAAAAAATATTAAAAATAAATACAAGATTGGAGACTTTATTATGGGAAAAAAAATTGTTGTAGCACTCGGACACAGTGCACTTGGAAAAACATTTCCGGAACAGAAAGAAGCAGTTAAAAACGCTGCATCAGCTATAGCTGATCTTGTGGAAGCAAAATATGATATAGTCATTACTCACAGCAACGGTACCCAGGTCGGTATGATACATTCTGCAATGAGAGAGTATAGCCGTCTTGAGCCTACAAACACTGTCGCTCCTATGTCTATATGCAGTGCCATGAGTCAGGGGTACATAGGTTATGACCTCCAGAATGAAATAAGAACAGAACTTTTAAACAGAGGCATCTACAAGCCGGTGTCTACAATTATCACACAGGTAAGAGTTGATCCTTTTGACACTGCTTTTTCATATCCTACTAAAGAAATCGGAAGATACATGACAGCAGAGGAGGCAAAAGCAGAGGAAGAAAAAGGAAACCATGTCGTAGAAATAGAGGGCAAAGGTTTCAGGCGAATCATTGCCGCTCCACGCCCAATGGAGATTTATGAGATAGATGCCATAAAAACACTTGTCGATGCCGGTCAGATAGTTATCGCAGCAGGCGGCGGCGGTATTCCTGTTTTACAGCAGGGAACAAGACTTAAAGGTGCAAGTGCCGTTATAGAAAAGGATGTTACAAGTGCCTGCCTCGCCGAAGAACTCGGTGCAGAAGTTCTTCTTCTTCTCACCGGAGTTGAAAAAGTTTCCCTCAACTTTGGCACAGACAAAGAACAGGCTCTCGACACAATGTCAGTTGATGATGCGACAAAATATATCGCTGATAAACAGTTCAACGAGGGCGGAATGCTTCCAAAAGTTGAAGCCGCTGTTTCATTTGCGTCTTCATCAAAAGAGCACAAAGCAATCATCACAAGTATCGATACGGCTCTTGAGGGAATTTCGGGCAAGACAGGTACTGTTATCACCTGCTAAGTTCATACAGCATATAAACAAAAACACCATATATTCATTTTTCCTATGAATATATGGTGTTTTATTTTTCATTTTTATTATTTTTATTTTATAACTGACTCTCTACAACCTCATATACTTTTTCGATTGCTGCCGGTATTCCATCAGGATTTTTTCCACCTGCCTGAGCCATGTTCGGACGACCGCCGCCGCCACCTCCGACGAGTGCTGCGATTCCCTTGATAAGATTTCCGGCATGTGCCCCTTTCTTAACTGCATCATCTGTTGCCATAGCAAGGAGTGTGACTTTTCCGTCAACTGCCGATGCAAGGACTACCACACCGCTTCCAATCTTTTCTTTCATCTGGTCACCGAGATTCCTAAGACCGTTCATGTCTACATCAGGTACAGCCATCGCAAGGACTTTAATGCCCTTTACTTCTTTTATCTGACTGTCAACATCACCTACTGCATCATTTGCAAGCTTTGCTTTGAGTTTTTCATTCTCGCTCGAAAGTTCCTTTATCTCATCGTGCATTGCATTTATTTTATTCACGAGTTTTGACGGCTCTGCCTTTGCTGCCTTTGCTGCCTCGTTAAGCTGTTTTTCAATTTCAGCATAATATTTCATAAGTCCGTCACCGGTAAGTGCTTCAATACGGCGTGTTCCTGCCGCAACACCACTCTCAGATACAATCTTAAAGTATCCGATAACTCCTGTATTTGCAACATGAGTACCACCACAAAGCTCTGTGCTGAAATCACCCATCTTTACAACACGGACTTTCTCACCGTATTTCTCTCCAAAGAGTGCCATCGCACCTGTCTTTTTAGCTTCATCAAGCGACATAACTTCTGTAACAACAGGAAGATTTGCTGCTACCTGCTCATTTACTATAGATTCAACTTTCTCGATTTCATCAGGAGTCATGGCCGAAAAATGCGTAAAGTCAAATCTGAGTCTGCTTGCATCATTATATGAACCTGCCTGCTCTACATGAGAACCTAAAACCTTACGAAGTGCTTCCTGTAAAAGATGTGTAGCACTGTGGTTTTTGCAGGTTGCCGCACGATTTACGGCATCAACTTTAAGTGTAACGGTATCTCCATCTTTAAACATTCCCTTAACTACTTCACCTATATGGGCTACTTTTCCACCGAGAAGTTTAACTGTATCTTTTACCTTAAATTCACTGTCAGCACATACGATAGTTCCTATATCAGCCTGCTGACCACCCATTGTTGCATAAAATGGTGTCTTGTCAACAATGATAGTTCCTTTCTGACCGTCTGTTAAAGCTGCGACTACATCGCTATCCGTTGTAAGCGCAATAACTTTTGCGTCAGCTTCAAGTCTGTCATATCCAATAAACTCTGTTGTAAGTGCCGGATCAAGCTGCTGGTAAACAGTTTCCTCTGCTCCCATATAGTTTGTTGTCTTTCTTGCACTGCGGGCTTTCTGCTTCTGTTCTTCCATAGCAGCCTCAAACCCTTTTTCATCAACCGTATATCCTTTTTCTTCGAGAATTTCAGTTGTGAGATCTACAGGGAATCCGTAAGTGTCATACAATTTAAATGCATCTTCGCCTGCAAGCTCTTTCTTTCCTGACTTTGCCAGTTCATCCTGCATCTGATTAAGAATATTTAATCCCTGGTCTATAGTCTTATCAAATTTGTTTTCTTCCTGTGAAAGAACATTTAATATAAATTCTTTCTTTTCCTCAAGTTCAGGATAACCGTCTTTCGACTCATTTATGACAGTCTTTGCAAGCTCTGCCATGAACTGCTTATTTATACCGAGCATACGACCGTGGCGAACCGCTCTTCTTATAAGACGACGGAGGACATAACCTCGTCCCTCATTTGACGGCATGATTCCATCTGAAACCATAAATGTCGATGAACGGATATGGTCTGTAATAAGTCTTATTGAAACGTCTTTTGCTTCATCTGTCTGGTATGTCGTTCCTGCCATCTCACATATTTTATCTCTGATAGCTTTCATAGTATCTACATCAAATACAGAATCAACATCCTGTACTACAACAGCAAGACGCTCAAGTCCCATACCTGTATCTATGTTCTTATTTTCAAGTTCTTCATATCCACCGTGTCCGTCACCATTAAACTGTGTAAATACATTGTTCCATACTTCCATGAAACGGTCACAGTCACAACCTACCTTACAATCAGGTTTTCCACAGCCATATTTCTCTCCTCTGTCATAATAAATCTCTGAACACGGACCACAAGGACCTGCACCATGCTCCCAGAAGTTGTCGCACTCGCCGTTTTCATCACGGTAAAAGCGTGTAATTCTATCCCCCGGAACGCCTATCTCTTTTGTCCAGATATCATATGCCTCATTGTCCTCGCCATAGATTGACGGATAAAGTCTGTCGGGCTCCATCCCAATAACTTTTGTCAAAAACTCCCATGACCATGCGATAGCTTCATGCTTGAAGTAATCACCGAATGAGAAATTTCCGAGCATTTCAAAAAATGTAAGGTGACGCGCCGTCTTTCCTACATTTTCAATATCACCCGTGCGGACACATTTCTGGCAGGTCGTAACTCGTCTCCTTGGCGGTATCTCCTGACCTGTGAAATATGGCTTAAGTGGTGCCATACCTGCATTTATAAGTAATAAACTGTTATCATTGTGTGGAACGAGAGAAAAGCTTTTCATTGCAAGATGACCTTTGCTCTCGAAGAACTCTAAGTACATTCTACGAAGTTCATTAACACCGTATTTTTTCATGATTATATTCCTCCAGCTAAAATTGGGACATTTTCCATCCCTCTATTTTCATAACCTATACCAGTCTGCATGAGTCGTTAAGCGGATATTCACAATCCACCCCACTGCCTGCTCATAACACTATTAGCGGCTATCGCATATAGTGTCAGAATCTTTTTCAAAACCCATATCTGTCTGCAGACCGACCATAAAAGGTTGAAGTCTAATAAATAATTATAAGTTATGAAATTTAGTCTGTCAATAAATCATTGGTTTTATATTTTATATTTTTTACTGCCTGTTCTTTATAACTGCATTTTAATCCGGGCAATCATGCGGATTTTTTTATTATTCATAATATTGTTCTTTTGAGTCTAATAACTTAAGCGTACCGTCATTCGTCAGTTCTTCTATTACTCTCCGTGTGTGTTTTGCTTTAAAACTTATATTTAACATCTTTTTTTCCGCAAATTGATTTTTATTGTTTACATAAAAACTTATTCTTTCATAAGCCCCCATTTTATATTTATCTGCCATCGTCTCATTTACATATGTCCTAAAGTTCAACTTCTTGTCATCAGACTCCCCCTGATATGACAAATCTAATATATTTATATTTCCTGCTTCGATGTCTTTTAAGACGGCTTCATATATTTTCTCTCTTGCTTCTTCTGTTGAAGCATATGTTGTACTTTCAGCATTTCCATCACAATCCTGTACCTCTACATTTTGTAATTTATAGCCTCCATCTTTATACGCCTTTGAAAAAATCGCCTCATATTTTTGCTTGCTTCTGTTTGCACACTGGACTATCTTATCAGATATTGTCCCCTGACCTGTCGGAAGTTCATACGAAAATTCTCTCTTAATTCCATTTTTTAATCTGTAGCAAAAGCTGACACCGCAGGTTGAATCCCCATCTAACTTTAATCGTTTTTCTTCTATCTCTTTATTCAATTTAACAAACTTACTTATATCATCTTTATCCGTATATAAAATATTATTTTCTGATGTAATTTCAAGCTCACTGATATTATTCAATTTTGGAATTTTTATGCCAATAACACCCGTCACTTCCAAAACCAGAAACATTAACATCCCACCGACAACAATCAGGAAATTTTTTCTGCTGAAACTTTTCCAGATAAAAAATGTCCTTTTTAACATCATCTCACTGACAAAATAACATATTATTACACATATCATCAGCAGCATAACAATATCCATAAGTCTTTCAATATCATATGCGCCCTCTCCGTTCATTGTATCCACAACACCCTGCTGAAAATATACGGTCCAGCTTATAAGTGCAAAAAACATTCCTCCTGCTATCGCAAATACCGTCCTGTAAACCGGTTTTCCCCAACTAAATGCTATCATATCCCCTACTGTTTCAGATTTGCGATATTTATATAACATAAGAGCGGCAATAAAAATGATTATCGCTGCCGCAAATGCACATACAAACGGTAATATTTCTGACCATCTTATTATCTCCGATTTTAAAGAAGTGCTGTCTGACCATCTTTTCACACCGGTCCATTTAAAACCTGTTTTTCTATATAAAAAAACTATTGGACTAAGCCATGCATATCTTCCGGTCAGGATGTTTTCCATATCAACAGTTCTATCTGCATATGAAAACATCTGGTTTACCGACATGAACATCATATAAAGTCCTATATAAAGTACATTTAATACACAATAAATAGAAATTGACATAATACTATTTCCACTTACCATCACTACCATACACGCAATGCCATAAAACAGCAGTATCATTGCAAACACTTCAAATGCCAGAAGCAGCAGACTTATCGTAAGCCCGGCACAATACATCTTTCCAACTATAATATATCCGGCAAATCCTATCACATACGGTATCAGAAGCATAACAACACCTGCAATATAATGTGATATAAATAATGTTTCCCTTTTGACCGGCAATGAATGTATCATATACATTTCTCTTGAATTGAAAGTATATTGAAATACAACTACTGCTACTACTATTGCCATTACAAATAAAAATACCGGATTTGCCAATACTGCGGTAAATGATATCAGAGATTCTTTTATATCACTTCTTGCATTTAATGTATTGCCCGTATATTCCCGTATTATTCCATTTACACTGCTCATAAGAGGCATTATAAAGATTAGCAGAGATATAACTATCTCAACCGCCCACAATGACCAGAATTGTGTCATATCTTTTTTAAACACAGCCTTATTAAAATAAGATGTCTTTGACTTCATAATTTTCTCCTCCCAACTCATAAATAAATATTTCCTCAAGCGTAAGCGGCAAAAGATCCATAAGTATTGGATTTAAACCCATAAGCTTATCTTCCACTGTTTCGGAGTCCCCTTTTACAATAAGTGTATGAACCTTACCCATAACTGAATGATTTACTACATTTACATATTTTTCAAAATCAGGAACTTCATTTGCAAACGCTATCTGAATCTTTGATACACTTCCCTGAAGCTCAGCGAGTGAACGCTCTATTATAACTTTTCCCCTGTTCATAATCCCTACATAATCGCACACATCTTCAAGTTCCCTGAGGTTATGTGAAGACACAAGCACCGTCACGCCGTACTTAGTCACTTCATTTAAGAGAATGTTCCATATCTGTTTTCTCATAACCGGGTCAAGTCCGTCAACCGGCTCATCAAGCACAAGTATTTCCGGTCTCATGCTGACCGCAAGTAAAAATGCCGACTGTTTCTGCATACCTTTTGACATTCTCCTGACACGCATCTTTCTGTTAAGTGCCGGAAATCCTCCACAAAGTTTTTCATATAAATCCCTGTCAAAATTTTTATAAATTCCCGCATAATATTTCATCATGTCATCAAGGCTCGCCTGTTTAAAATAAAATATATCATCAGGAATATATGCTATTTTCTCTTTTATAACAGAATTTTCAAAAACATTTTCACCTGCCACATTTATACTTCCGCTGTCAGGTTCAAACACTCCCGTTATGTGTCTGATAAGTGTAGATTTTCCGGCACCGTTTGGTCCTACAAGCCCATATACCGAACCTTTTCTGACATGAAACGACGCATTATCCAGAGCTTTAAACCCATCAAAACTTTTACATACATCTTTTCCAACTATCATATTTACCTCATTTCCGTGCTGTTTTTTGCACTACATATTATGCACACATTTCTGTTATGCAATTTTGCTGCCATACATCCCGCCTGCTGCATCTTAACTATCATCACCAAATGACAAACAAAACTATCAAATCATTTTCAAATCCTGTTGCACCCTATCTGTTAATGTTAATATCACAAAATAATTTATAGATAAATCTAATGATTTTTAAATCTTCCACGCTTTGTCTATAACAGCAATCACCTCATCTTTTTGTATCCCCATAAATTTAAGTTCCTCCGAAGCATCTGCGATTTCTTTTAAAAGCTCCTTTTTTCTCGCTGTGTTTTCTTCCGGAACACCCGCCACAAAACAACCCTTTCCTTTCACTGTATATACATAACCTTCTGCTTCCAGCTCCCTATACGCTCTCTGTATCGTGTTTGGGTTGATAGTAAGCGATGTTGCCAGTTCCCTGACTGACGGCAGCTTTTCATTATTCTGCATAATCCCTTGCACGATAAGTTTTCTTATCCCATCTTTAATCTGTTCATAAATTGGTCTTGAATCACGGTAATTTATCTGAATCACTTTCTCTCACCTCCCGTCATATACGCTTCTAACGCTTATTTGCAGCCTATGTTCATCCCGCAAAACATTTGCCTGCAGCCATAGCCCCAATCCTTCCTGATAACAAAGCCTCCCACAACCGTATTATCATCATTAACTGTATTAACATTCTTAATACAGTTAATATATTAAAACAGGTTGACACATTTGTCAACCTGTTTTGGGAAAATTGCATTCGTTGTTATATCATATGATAATGCATACAAGTCCGCCGTTGCTATCATTTATTACTTTTTGTATCGTGTCCTGAAGTTTTACCTGACTTTCGTCAGTCAGCTTATTTACTTTCGATTCTATTCCCTCCTCAACAAGCTGTCGTACCGTCTTTCCAAATATATTTGTGTCCCATATGCCCGACTGTCCGTCCTCCGAAACTATATCCTCTCCGCCTGCGATATATCTGACAAGGTCCTCCGCCTGCTCCTTTGTTCCGACTATCGGAGCTATCTCCGTTTCAATGTCAGCCTGTATCAGGTGGATTGACGGACTTGTTGCTCTTAATTTTACACCAAATTTATTGCCATGATGTATAAGTTCCGGTTCGTCTATCTTTATATCTTCTACTGACGGAGTTATTACTCCGTAGCCTTTCCTTTTTACCTCGGCAAGCGAATCGCTTATCTTTTCTATCTCCTGCCCTTTTTTAGCAAATTCTTTTAATATATGTATAAGTTCATACTCTCCCTTAATATCCATACCAACAAGTTCACTTAATATCTGATAATATTTTTCTTCATCAAATTTAATCGAGATGCTTACATTTCCGTTTGTCATATCAACACTGTTTATATCAAATTGTCTGATATATTCGCTGTCTGATAACATATTTTCCTTATTTATGTCACCTATGCAGCTTACTTTTGCAAGAATATCCCTGACTTTTGATACAAGTTCTTGTTTAAGCCAATGACTTGTTTTAAGCATCTCAACCCATTTTGGCAGATAAAATGAAACCTGACTTACAGGAAATGAGTCAAGAATTTTTTTCATTATCCTGCTTATATCCTCACGGCTAAGCTGCATACAGTTAAGTGCTACAGGAGTTACTCCGGTTCTTTCTTTTATCTCGTTTATCACATCTTTCGCCTTTTCGCCAAAAGGATTTGCCGAATTTACTATTACTATAAATGGTTTTCCTATGCTTTTTAATTCAGAAATAGTTTTATCTTCTGCGGCTTTATAGCTTTGTCTTGAAATATCTCCAAAACTACCATCGGTTGTTATAACTATTCCTATCGTTGAATGGTCATGTATCACTTTTTTCGTTCCATACTCAGCCGCCTTTGCAAAAGGCATCGGCTCCCCCGACCACGGAGTCATAACCATACGCTCACGCTCGCCCTCCATAAGTCCTCCTGCATCTTCCACGATATAGCCGACGCAGTCAACCATCCTGACTTTTATATCATTGCCATCAAAAAGATTTATCTTTACCGCTTCTTTAGGAATAAATTTCGGCTCAGTAGTCATTATGGTCTTTCCCTCCGCCGACTGAGGGAGTTCATCCATTGCACGCTTTCTGTCATTTTCATCCATGATGCCCGGAAGTACAAACATTTCCATAAATTTCTTTATAAATGTTGACTTTCCTGTTCTGACAGGACCGCAGACTCCGAGATAAAACTCGCCGTTCGTACGCTTTGAAATATCATTATATACACTATATTCTTCCATACATACCGCTCCCATATATATTTTTTATGACTGTTATGCAGGTTTAACTATTACCTATAGTCACATTATCTAATTATATATATGAGACAATGAACGAAAAAATGAGCAAAAAATAAATTTTGCTCATCTTAATTTTTAACTATTTGTTTTTACTGTACTTTTCGATAATGCACTCATGTTTTTTACCGGACTTATCATAATTGATGCCAACCATTAAAATATTTCCCGTGTAGTCTGATAATGACTCCGTATATTTTTTATCCTTAATCTGCTGCATCGCAGTTTTGGCATTTTTATTCCATTTAAGTTCAACAACAAGTGCAGGATATTCATCTGTATATTCGGGTTTTGGAAGATAAACAAAATCTGCAAACCCACGACCCGACGGCATTTCTCTTATCGGTTTATAATAATACTGCATCGAGCTTAAATAGGCAATCGTAAGCACACTGCTGAGAGAATTTTCATTATTATATTGAATAACAGATACATACTGTGAATGTATTTTTTCAATTTGTTCTGCTACTTTCCGGCTGTCCATTTCTAAAGTCGCATCAAGCAGATTTTCAGATTCCTGTTGAAATGAATCGAATTCATTCCATCTTTTACTCTCAACTGCATTTTTTAACTCCTGTCTTATCTCCTCATTTGGGATAAATGCAGAATTTTTCACCTCATCATAGCCTATATAACCTAAATGGATAAGATAAGTAAGTACATCATCTTTGCTTTTAAAATTCACGGTATCATTTCTGAATGTAGTTGTATTGACCTTTATAGTATCCCCTGAAAGCATTTCTATAATTGAAGTCTTAAGACCATCATAATTCATATTTATAAGAGGTACTATCGCATCGTACGATGCTGTTTCTGACCAATAACTCTTAAAACTGCCTTTGAGTAACACGCTGACAACCGCTTTTGGATTGTAAACCTGATATTCTTCCAAAATATATCCATCATACCATCTTTTTACTTTTTCAAAGTCTTTATTATAATTTTTGCAAAGTGCTTTCACCTCATCATCTGTAAAACCTATATAAGATGCAAACGCACCTGCACTAAGCATGGTAAATTCATCGAAATTATTTAATGCTGACTGTGTCTTTTCTTTCTTAATCGGTAAAATTCCGGTAATATAAGCAAGCTGTATATATTTTGTCGGCTCAACACCTTTAAACATACCTCTTAAAAAATTGATGTAATCCTCCTGAACCTTCTCTTCGGCTGCTTCATCCCTGATGATAACATCCCATTCATCTATGATAACTATGAACTTATTACCTGTTTTTTCCCTAATATTGGAAAGTGCCTGCGGAATAGTTGTTATATCTGATGTAATCACCATCGGATAAATAACTTTAAGTTCATTTAATATACTCTTTGTAAGAAATGCCACAAAATTATCTATATCGTCACAATTTGTAAGAAACCATTGAATATCAATATGAATTACATCATATTTGTTCAGATGTATTGTAAAATCTTCTTTTTTGCTAATAGCAAACTCTGAAAACATCTCCCTAGAGTCGCAGCCTTTACTATAATATGCCGCAAGCATATTGGCAGCGTATGATTTGCCAAACCGTCTCGGACGACTGTTGCATATATATGCCTCAGTTGTCCCAAGAACACTGTTTGTATATTCAAGCAAACCTGTCTTATCTACATATATTTTTGAATTTAATGCAACCTGAAACGCACTGTTATCCGGATTTACAAATCGTCCCATTAAGTTTGGCTCCTTTCGCCACTTTTATAAGTATGTTATCATATGAATGTATGTTCGTCAAGATATTTTATCGTGCCACAGATTTAAGCACCCTGTCAAAAGTCTTATAATTTCTGTCATCTCTAGGACTGCAATAAACAGCAAACTCAATTACTTTAAAAGCATTTAAATAATCTTTTATTGCATTTCTCGCCGCCAAAGCAACAACTTCCGGTTTATTCATAAAAGCTCCACAGCCAAATGCTCCTAAAATCACAGCTTCTTCTCCTTCAGCCACAGCTACATCCAATATTCTTCTTAAGCGCTTCTCTTGAATTTCTAAAAGTTTCTTATCACTTACCTTAACACATTTATCATCATCACCCGGATTATGTATATTTCCCGGCTTTTCTCTCAAATTAGGTGCAGCACAGGTAATAACATCCACATTATACCAGTCTTTTTCGTTCATTAATTTCGGACTTGCCGTATCTGTCTTAAAAACAACAACTCCAGGTGTATAAATAATATCATCATTGTGTATCGGATTACGCGTATTTCTATGTGGATTATAAAATCCATCCCACATATGTTTTGTATTCAGACTAAAATACAAACCTGAACATCTGCATAAACACTCCTCCTGAGCACTGCTTCCCCTGGTTACACCTCCACCCGGATTAGTTGCTGATGCAAAATTATGCACAGCAGTCTTCATTCCTTTATGTGCATATAAAGAAGCTGCTTCATAAGTTCTTTTACTTGAAACTACTACTTTTGCATTTTCCGTATATCTTTTTAATTCTGGTGCCCTAAAATCAGCATCTTCTAAAATAAGCTGCTGGTTATCCGTCGAAAACTGAACAGCATTTAAAATTTTTTTATTACTTCTCACTAAATTTTCTGTATCTTTAAAAATATTAATATTATCCACTCTTCTCATAATCACATTTACCTCCTGTAATGTTTCAATTTTATAAATAAATCACCTAAAATTTTTCCCTTAACGAAATTAAACTCCACTCCGGTCCACTATAATTACATTCGCAAAATCCCTGAGTAAATACTATTAAATTCTTTTTTATAATTATATTTAAAATAGCCGCAAAAAACACGATAAAATAGTGATGTTCTATGACCATTATTTTTTGAACAATGCTTGTAGTTGCTTATACTATGTTTTTAATATCAATGAAATCTATTCTATTTGCTTTCTTGCGTCAACTTATTATCTTGCATCAAAATATTATAAATTATTCTAAAATATCGAGTTCAGGAAAAATGTCATCATTTCCAAGAGCTGTTTTTACACGATACAAAATATCATCTATCCCTCTTATACTTGTCACCATATACTTTTCATTCAACAACTCAACAAGTTCCTTTTTCTGCTCATCTGTCAACTGCAATGACTGGACAAAAGTTATAAGTGCAAAATCCGCAGCCTGCCTGCTTATTGCATCAGGCTGTGAAACCATAGAATCAATCAGCAATGATACCGAAGAAAATGTATCTCTTCCATATGATGTAAAACTAATCTGCTGTAACATTGAAAACACTTCAATCTTGTCAAAATCCAGGTTTAAATTGCTTGTATATAAATCTCTTATATACTCATTACAATAATTTAAAAACTGATTATTAATATCAGCTTCCCTCACAATAAACATATCTTTGCATTTAAAGCCAATAACATCTAACGGTAAAACTTTCATGCCTCTCTGAGCAAGCACTTTTACAGATACATTCCCATTTTGCATATCAATACTGCCATAGCTGTCTGCAAAAACCGGCACCAGCCTGTTTCTCTTATTTTTAATAAGAGCATTTGTCTTTGCCACACCTCTTATATTATCTTCGTGAAACGAAACTATCATTTCCTCTCCAAAACTTTTGTCAACCTTAATATATACCGAAATACGATACATATTGTCTATAACACAGATATAAGATTTTTTCTTTTCCTGGTCTTTTCTTCTTTCTATCATATATGGCTGCAAATTTGAGAGATAATTTTTCACATACTCAAGCACAGTTTCCCCACAATATTCAATATAATGAAATAAATGTTTATTCAAACCACTCCTGTGCTCCGTTTCATCAAGTTTCAGTCTGTCAAGTTTTGCAAGTTTTCGTAATGTCCTACAGATTTTAGCCATAGACAAATCTATGCCAAGTTTCTCCGCTTCAGCCACTGTTATCTCCCGCATACCCAGATTATTTTTAGTCATTATATAACTCACCTCCAACTCCATAATTTTCTAGAATTTATTTACTTCCCCTACTCCATACTATTTATCTGATCGATTATCTTCTTATAATCATCAGCAGACATATTCATTCCGATATAGATAACCATAATTCCCATAATCACCGCTATGATAAGTCCTATTGCCGAACAGATAAGCCCCGCTATTGCCATACCTCTGCCGGGTTTATGTTTCACAAGAACGATTATTGAAAATGCAAGTCCAATTACCGCAAATATACCTGAAACATACCAGAAACAGCAGCATACAAGTGACAAAATTCCAAGTACAAGAGATGCTATCGCAAACCCTGACGGACTAAATGTACTCTGGCTTGCTCCCTGTCCGTTTACATCCTGGTATCCTGCATTGTTCCATGAATTATCCGTATTGCCATATGGATTTGTATTTCCAACATTTTGCTGTTCCTGCTGCCCATAATTCTCATTCTGATAAGATGAAACATTTGTCTCATTATTCATTTCATTATCATTTTTCTCCAAAGAAACCTTATTTTCTTCGTTCTCCATAGTCATTCCTCCATTCTTAATTTAATGCACTCTAGGTATCTTCTAAGCGAAGAATTCAGAGAGTACATATTTAAAATACTAATTCCCACTCTTGTGCATATGGATTTTGCACACTATTCTCATAAACTCTTTAATATATCAATCCCACAAACTATCAAAAGATAATTTTTTACCGCAAACTGTCCCAAAAGCAAAGCAACTCCAATATATACATACCACATCCTAAATTTCATATACCCTTTTCCATCATTGAAAATATATGCCCATGTTCCCTTTGCCATAAATAATATGTAAAACACCACACAATATAACACAAACGGATGATATAAAAAAGATTTTAATAAATCTCCTTTTAACAGAAATACGACTGCTCTCGTTCCTCCACACCCCGGACAGTAAAGTCCTGTCAATGTATGAAACGAACATTTCACAATATGCAAAACATCTATATGTAAAATCTCTATTATACAAAGTACAGCTATTAAAAGGACTCCGATAATCATCCCGGTTTTATAGAGCAATTTCTCAAATTTTTCATCTGCATTTAAATACTTTTCTTTTAACATTCCATATATCCACCATCTGAAAAATATAAAATTCATTGTGTGCAAATATTTGTATCATATAACTTGAAACAAACCTTTTATTTTTTATCAGTACTCTCTTCCTCTCCTGCCATTATCCTCTCGGCAAGTTCTCGCTCTTTTTGTGTAAGCTCTGCCCTTTCTATAAGGTCTGGTCTCCTTTTTGCAGTTCTTATAACAGACTGCTCCCTATACCATTCGGCAAGTTTTTTATGATTTCCGGACAAAAGCACTGGCGGTACAAGTTTTCCCTCCCAGTTTTCCGGTCTTGTGTATTGAGGGTATTCCAGAAGATTGTCTGAAAATGACTCTGTCTGTGCCGACATATCATTGTTTAAGACACCCGGAACAAGTCTTGAGATAGTGTCCATCATGACAAGAGCCGGAAGTTCTCCGCCTGTAAGCACATAATCTCCTATCGAAACATAATCACTGACTATTTCTTCAAGAACTCTCTCATCTATGCCCTCATAGTGCCCGCAAAGGAAAATAAGATTTTCTTCTTTTGCAAACTCTCTTGCCATTTCCTGATTAAATGTTTTTCCCTGTGGTGACAGATATATTACTCTCGTTTTCTTTTTATCTGTTAAATTCTCTCCAGTATCTGCATTACAAATATCCTTCAAATCCCCGCTGACATTAGCCTTCTTCCCACAACAGCCTTTATCTTTTGCAACACTTCCATTTGAAATTTCTTCCTCTATCGCCTTATAACATCTGTAAACCGGTGCCGCCTGCATAACCATTCCTGCACCTCCGCCATAAGGATAATCATCAACACTGTTATGCTTATTTCCTGCAAAATCCCTTATATTTACGGCATTTACAGTTATATGACCTGCCTTTATTGCCCTGCCTGTTATACTTTCTGCCATCGCATTGTTTATCATATCAGGAAATAATGTCATCACATGAAAATTCATCATAGATCAAGTAATCCTTTCATTATATGAACCGTTACCACCTTATTTTTGTCGTCTACTTCTTTTACACAGTCAGGTATATCCGGCAAAAGCACCTCTTTTCCATCGTGTTTTACGACAAATACAAGATTTGCACCTGTTTCCAAAATATCAACAAGTTCACCAAATTCCTCGCCGTCCTCCGTTATTACTTTTGAATTTATAATGTCTGCAAGATAAACCTCACCTTCCTCTAAAGGTATGGCGTTTTCTCTCGTGACATAGAGGTCACAGCCTTTGTATTTTTCTATATCATTTATATTATCAATTCCCTTAAACTTCACGATAACAAGATTTTTAAAAAATCTTACACTCTTTACTTCAAGGTCTACTTTTTCTTTTCCGGTATCAAGTATTACATCTTTCAATTTTTTAAATCTCTCCGGCTCCTGTGTAGTCGGAAAAACCTTGACCTCTCCCCTCACTCCATGCGTATTCGCTATAACTCCTACTCTGAATAAATCCGTCATATTTCCTCCATATGATTTTCCATAAAAACTATCTATATAAAATAAGCCCATACCCAGATGGTACAGGCAAATATATATGCCGCAGTTTATATCCTCAATAGATTTTCACTGCAACGATTACTGCTCTATCTCAACAATAACTTTCTTATCAGTTCGTGAAGCTGCTGCTTTCACCATAGCACGTATTGCTTTTGCAATGCGTCCCTGTTTTCCAATAACTTTTCCCATGTCATCTGAAGCAACCTTCAAAACCAAGAGAATTTCATTATCCTGTTCAGTCTCTGTAACAGTGACCTGTTCTGGATAATCAACAAGGGATTTTGCAAGAACTTCTACTAATTCTTTCATAAACCTGAAACCTCCTTTTTGGCAATCAGTTTATAAACGACGAAAAGACAGTCTTTAAACTGTCTGTCCGTCCTGCACCATATCCGGAAATTACTCCATGATACCTGCCTCTTTTAAAAGCTTGCCTACTGTCTCAGTTGGCTTTGCACCATTTGCGAGCCACTTCTTAGCGCTTTCCTCATCGAATTTGAATACGCTAGGATCCTGATTTGGATCATAAGTACCAATCTCCTCGATGAACTTTCCGTCTCTAGGACTTCTTGAATCAGCAACAACTACTCTATAGAAAGGTGCTTTCTTCTTACCCATTCTTCTTAATCTGATCTTTACTGCCATGTTTTCACCTCCTTGAAATAATCATCTATATCAAATTTCACATATCTTATGCAATGCACAAATGTAAAACCTGAAAACTTTTTAAAAACCAAAAGGCAATTTCGGCATTGAAAACTTACCTTTTTTCTTTCCCTTGCCACCCATCATTCCTGACATCTGTTTCATCATCTTCTTTGACTGCTCATACTGCTTCATAAGTTTATTTACCTCAGCAATATTCACACCTGCACCTTTTGCGATACGGCGTTTTCTTGATGGATTTATAATAGCAGGGTTTCCTCTTTCCTCAGGTGTCATAGAATAAATGATAGCTTCTATGCCCTTAAAGATATTGTCATCTATCTCAAGATCAGTAGGCAGTCCCATTCCGGGAAGCATACTTAAAATACTTTGGATGCCACCCATCTTTTTCATCTGTGCCATCTGATCAAGGAAATCATTAAAATCAAACTCAGCTTTGCGGAACTTTCGCTCCATCTCTTTTGCCTTGTCCTGATCTATCTCAGCTTCCGCTTTCTCGATAAGTGTAAGTACATCACCCATACCAAGAATTCTTGAAGCCATACGGTCAGGGTAAAATTGCTCAAGATCTGATAACTTTTCACCCATACCTACATAGAGAATAGGCTTACCTGTGACTGCTCTGATAGAAAGTGCAGCACCACCTCTTGTATCACCGTCAAGCTTTGTGAGAATGACTCCGTCAACACCAATCTTTTCATTGAAGGTAGTCGCAACATTTACTGCGTCCTGACCTGTCATGGCATCGACCACAAGAATAGTATCATCTATCTCTACATTTTCTTTTATCTCCTGAAGTTCAGCCATCATATCTTCATCTATGTGAAGACGACCAGCCGTATCAAGAATAACAACATTAAGATTGTTCTTAGAAGCGTGCTCTATAGCAGCTTTTGCTATATCAACAGGTTTGTGGTTCGTTCCCATAGTGAAAACTTCAACACCCTGTTTCTCGCCATTTTTCTGCAACTGCTCTATAGCTGCCGGACGATATATGTCACAGGCTGCAAGCAAAGGTCTCCTGCCTTTCTTCTTAAGCTTGCCTGCAATCTTTGCTGTTGTTGTCGTTTTACCGGCACCTTGCAAACCACACATGAGTATCACTGAAATCTCACTTGATGACTTGAGTGCTATCTCTGTAGTGTCACTTCCCATAAGGGTTACAAGCTCTTCATTAACAAGTTTGACTACCATCTGTCCCGGTGTAAGACTATTTAAAACATCTTGTCCGACAGCTCTTTCCTGAACAGTCTTGACAAAATTCTTTACAACCTTGAAGTTTACATCAGCCTCTAAGAGAGCCATCTTAACTTCTTTTAAAGCTGCTTTTACATCTTCTTCCGTAAGTCTTCCCTTACTGCGAAGGTTCTTAAAAACATTTTGTAATTTTTCAGTTAAACTATCGAATGCCATAACAACCTCCTTTTGAACAAATATACTTATTTATAAAAGCACTGCAACATATACTAATATATAATATCTGCACACACAGTACTTTCTCTGACACCTTGAACAGTATAATACAGCAAAAAAAATATGTCAAGTATTTTTCTTGACATTTTTTAAATTATGGGTAACAGTTCAGCCATAAAAAGATAATTGGCAATACAATGAGCTTGTTCATTGTATCGTTAAGTACCTTTTTATGGTAGAATAGCCTTTCATTTCTGAAATGAAATAAACAAAAGCTGCAAAGCAGCGACTGACAGCTCGCTGGCAGGTTTATGAATGTAAGAAATAAAAGGCTGAACTGTTAAAATTATGCCAACACTCTTATTCTTCGTCGAGTATCTCGTCTATGATAGAATAGACTTCCTCAAGTTCACCCTCGTCACCTATGTTCATCCCTTTAAGAATGATATGAAGTTTTTTTACAAGTTCTTTCTGCTTTTCAAACTTCTCGACAAGACCAAGCTTTTGTTCATATTCACGCAACTGTTTACAGGCTCTTTTTATCGCATCATGTACACCCTGTCTTGTGATATTTTCATCTTCGGCTATCTCAGCAAGGTTGTAATCATCAAGAATACTCGCTTCAAACATACGACGCTGGTTTTCCTTAAGCAATGCCCCATAAAAATCATACAAAAGAGAGAGTTCAACTCTCTCTTCTATACTATGTCTGTTTTCTGCCATTTTTTCTCCATTCTTATTCTGATGTACTCTCGGTATCTTCTCAAAATGAATCATTTTGGCAGATTTTAAAAATCCATCTCAAAATTCTTCATTTGGAAGATTTCGAGAGTACATTTCTGTTTTAAAACTATTTTTCTACTTTTCTCGGATTTATCTTAAATGAAAAATCAGGATCATTTATATTTATCTGTATTTCTTTGCCATTTTCCCCTATTATCCTTACATGGTCATTCTCTACATGACTACACTTATATACCTTTCCTTTAATGTAGCCGTCACCATCCACAAAACTAAGTGCAAGATTTACAAATGTATTTGACGCCACAAGTGTACCTGTCGCCTTATTAAATCTTGAACCTTCCGGTTTCTGTGAATGATTCTCATTAAATGCCTCTGCAAGCCCGTTTATCAATTCACCTTTTAAAGCTGAGTCGTCCATTTTATCCTCCATAATTTAATAATATATAATCCTATGTGTATTTTTAGTTTAAACTATTATCTTTATCATATTATTTATTTCTGCATATACACATACTTAATATTATATTATCAGTCATATGATTGAAATGTCAACCAACTTTCATGACATATTCCCGCTTATATAAACATATATCACTTTTCCCACTACAGATATTCCAATTACAACACAAATGTATTGTAATCACTAAACATTAATCATCATCTCTTCTTCCAAACAGCAGAATAAGTCTTAACAGTTGAAGAAGTGTAGATACCGTTGCCGTTATATATGTCATTGCTGCTGCCGTGAGAACTTTCCTTGCACCTCTCACTTCATCTTTATACAACATTCCACTTTTATCAAGTATCTTTAATGCACGGGAAGATGCATTAAATTCTACCGGAAGTGTCACTATCTGAAACACAAGTGTCAGGGCAAATAATAAAATGCCTATATTTAACATGTTAAATGAGCCTAGTATCACACCAAGTATGATAATGGGCCATGAAAGTTTTGAACCTAAGTTTACAACCGGAACTATCGCACTTCTTATCTTAATAGGAATATAGCCTACATTGTGTTGTATTGCATGACCACATTCATGTGCCGCAACCCCGACTGCTGCTATTGACGAAGAACCGTAAACACTATCTGATAAATTAAGTGTTTTATTTCCAGGATTATAATTATCAGTCAAGTCACCTGAAATATGTCGTATCTGCACATCATATATACCGGCATCGTGAAGAATTTTTTCAGCCGCCTGTGCACCTGTTGTTCCTCTCTTGCAGCCGTATCTGCTGTATTTACTAAATGATCTGTTCACATTAGCCGATGCTATCATACATATAACTGCACCTATTACAACCAATGAATAAGTAGGATCCATACGGTAAAACATTCCCGGAAAACCATAAAATCCCATAAAGCCGTTGCCGGCATTCAAAAAAACAAAAACAAACTCCATATATACCTCCTATTCCCTCATTGTCTGTTTATATACTACCATACTTCCACACATATTTAAATACCGGAATCAAAATTCTCATCCGGCACTTTCTGCTATGATAAACTGATCATCCATTTTCTTTTTTTTAAAATAACCAGTGACACAATCAGCCTGAATATTTCTTCTGTTGTGAGTAACATATACACACCTGCAATCCCCCACTTAAATACATATGCAGCAATCAGACACAATGGAACTCCAATACACCATGTTCCTATAATATCAATTGCCATAATAATCCTGTGCTTTAGCAATTCTGAAAATTTATTCCGATAATTTGATTTAGATTATCGGGAGATTTCCACTTTATCAGTCGGCCATGAGTTTCTAAGAGCTGCATATGATATTAAAAAATTTGCAAACCAACCGGCCGGTACAGCAAGCCAGACAAAAGCAATACCAAAACGCGGTGCAAAAATCAATGCAACTGACAGGCGAATTGCCAGGTTTACCATGTTTGCAATAAGGAATGGCCGCATAATTCCAAGACCTCGAAGAACTCCATCAGTTGCCATTTTGATCCCCATAAAAATGAAAAAATATCCAAGCCATCTCATATAATCCCCGGATACCTGATATGCCAAGGCTGTTCCATCTTTGCCAAGAAATAGCGAAGAAATTTGCGTGTGCAGCGTTTCAATGACGATGAAAGCAATGGCTGCAAAGCACATATCCAATACCAATGCAGCTTTGTAGCCTTTTTTGATTCGCCGTGGTTTGTTTGCACCAAGGTTTTGGGAAACATACGGCGAAACTGCATTGCCGATTGATACAAAAATCAGAGAAAAAACATTCTCTACCCGCATCGTTGCCGCATAACCCGCAAGTGCCTGTGTACCAAAAGGATTTACAACTGCCTGTACAATCATCATACCAATAGACACTGTTGACTGCTGGAGCACTGACGGAACAGCTATTCTAAACATAGAATGAAGCTCGCACCAATCAAATAGTTGAAAGTTACTCTCATATTGCCGCATCCGATTCAAAAAAAGTAAAAGAGATAATACGGCGGAAATGCCCTGTGCAATCAAAGTTGCAAGTGCCGCACCGAACACGCCAAACCTCAGACCGGCTACCATCCAAAGATCCATAATGATATTTAAGATTGACGAAAATATCAGGAGTCCTAACGGAATTTTTGATTCGCCTATGGAATTGAACATCGTTGAAAGGATATTGTACATAAACAAAAACGGAAATCCCACAAAATAAACCCGCAAATACAACACTGCATCATCCAGTATATCAGCAGGGGTTTGTAATGCCCTCATCATCGGGTTGGAAAAGCAAAAACCAAAAACCCCAAGAACTATACTTAGAATCAAAAAGCTAAGTAAGGATGTTGACACGACTGTTTTCATTTTTCCATACTCTCCGGCACCGAAATAGCGGCTCACAAACACACCGGCACCGACACCTCCCCCCAATGCCACGCAAATAAATACATTTGTCAGTGCCGCACATGCACCGATAGCTGCAAGTGCTGAGGAGCCCACAAACCTGCCGACGATAACTGAGTCAGCCATATTATATATTTGCTGAAAAAAGCTGCCAAGAATCATCGGCAGTGCAAAAACCGTCAGTGCTTTAAGAGGCACATCTGTGATTAAATACTCATCTTTTGACATTATAATATTCCTCCGCTGTTTTCATATGCTCTCGCGATATTCCCATCATGGTCAATATAATCATATTTCCATTCTGTATCCTGCAAATTAATTTTTTAGTTCTTTACACATATTTTTCTCCATAGTGATTGCATATATTTCCAATGTTCCTGTCCCCAAATCAAGTACATTTTGCTTAAAGACACTTTTGCTAATTTTGCATAAAAAATAGAGATTTTGTCAAACCGGAAGTTGTTAAAATCCACCATAATGAGACAGAGTCTCTGTTGCAAATCCTGTACCAACTCTCATAGCCTCGTAAATATCCCCCTTTATCAAATGAGAACATACCAATCCTGCATGGTAGCTATCTCCACATCCTGTAGTATCAATCACTTCTTTAACTTCATTAGCT